>OFLQ01000080.1_pt1 | contig 63877 bp, 57 predicted proteins | sample 1540881 | NCBI WGS metagenome assembly OFLQ01 (sample SAMEA4413047, study PRJEB24355) | metagenome | biome: human; feature: gut; material: faeces | place: United Kingdom | collected 2010
CGCACTTCCCCTTTATAACTATCTGGAGGATTTACGGATTGCTGCACATATTGAGATATACTTGTACTGCCAGCCTTACCTCTACGCATAGGCGAAATGATTTGAATATCAAGTTCATCATCGACAAATTCTTTTTCCCGTTTATACACATCAACGATGGCTTTCATCATATCACCAAGAGAGTTAACGGAAATGAAAGTGAATTCATCACTAGTCGTATCAAGATTTGGCATTTCACCACGGTTAATAGCATACGCACTATCGACAATACTATTACCAGAACTTTGACGATAAATATGTTGTAATCGCGTATACGGAACCATATCACTATCAAGTAAATCTTTCAATACGAATCCAGCACCTATAGGAGGCAGCTGATCCACATCGCCTACGATAATAACATGGGCCTCACAAGGAATCGCTGACATTAGAGAATAAAACAATCGCACATTGAGCATGGATGCTTCATCGATGATAATAACATCTATATCAAGAGGATCATCTTCATTTTTAGTAAAATCATAGGAATCACTGCCAGCTACAGGCATGAGCAAGCGATGTATAGTTGTAGCTTCAAACTCAGTGGCCTCTGTTAAACGCTTTGCTGCACGTCCCGTTGGGGCACAAAGAATAATACGTCCTAATCCACCTAATTGAAAACCTTTAACTAAGGCTTTAATAATCGTAGTTTTACCAGTGCCAGGTCCACCGGTAATAAGCGAAAATTTTTCAAAAAATGATAATTCTATAGCTTCCTTCTGTTCAGGGCCAAAGGTAATATGATTATCTGCTTCAAATCGCTCAATAAAATCTGGAATATCTAGAGATATAGGATCAGCTTCAATTAAGAAATCACGCGTATAGTGTACACCTTCTACTTCAGATACATACATTTCAGGTGGATATACATAGAGTATATCATCATAATAGGTACTATACATGATAGCTTGAGAAATTAATGAGTCAATATGGTTAGCTATTAAATCTGCATCTACTTGCAATAAATCGTAAGTACGCCCTATCAATTCATCGACAGGTAAACACGTATGACCTTGGTTATCTAAATTCCCTAAAATCCAGTTTACACCAGCCTCTAATCGTCGCTCGTCATCAGCATCAAGTCCTAAATTCATAGCTAATGTATCAGCCGTATTGAATAACATATCTGGAGCGATACGCAATAAATTATAAGGATTATCCTGTATGACATCTATAGAGGATGCACCATAATATGTGTACACAGTGCGAGACCATTTAGAAGAAATTTGATGAGACTCAAAGAAATGGTTTAAATCGGATAATATACCTTCACCGAGTAATGTATTATATAATTCCTCTTTAACGCCTTTGCGTAAACCTGGCACATCTTTAATTTCTTCTGGCCGTTCTTCACGTAGTACATCTAATAACCGGAGGCCGAAATAATCACAGATTTTCTCTACAGATTTTTCGCCTAATCCCTTTATGCCTAAGTTCATCAAATACATTCTAGCAGCACCCATATTATCGGGTTTTAATTTTTCTATACTAGATGCATCAAACTGAATGCCATATTTTTGATGTTCTACATAACGGCCTTTAATCTCAATATCTTCCCCTTCTTTTGGGGCTTCAAAGCGACCAGTACAAGTAATGTATTCCTCATTATAATCTTTCACAAGAAATACACAATACGTGTTCTGTGTGTTCTGATATATAATTCGGTATACAAATCCTCGTAATACTTCCATTATTTCTCCGTATTAGGTAATGCTTCGATAATTTCTTGAACAGCATCAGTAATGCTACCTTCATTGCCAATCTTAATATGAGCTACACTTTCATATAAAGGATAACGTTCCTCGTAAACATTGAAAATATATTCAATACTTTCTTTCACAAGTGGACGAATTTCTAAATCCAAGTCATCGAGAATATGGTTGACGTCGCGATTAACAAAGACAACTAAACCATTATTTCTCATGAGATTTACAATTTTTTCAGATGTCACTGTGCCACCACCCGTAGCAATAACAGATGGTTTATTATGAATCAATTCTTTAATGGTTTCGTATTCATACTTACTAAATGCATCTTTTCCATCATAGATAAAGATATTTTGTACGGTTTTCCCCACTTTATCTTGAATCGTTTGATCCAAATCATAGAAATCTCGTCCTAATTCTTTAGCTAACATTTTGCCAACCGTAGTTTTACCGGCACCAGGCATACCAATTAGGAAAATATGCTTATGCATGTGTTCTTTTAAGAACTCATTGCTAATCGAAATAACATCCTTCATATAAGATTCAATATATGTCAACATACGTGAATCGTCACATTCAGTTTTAAGACTAGAAATGATCTCATGATCCCGTTCTTCATCAATCAGTGGTAAATGATGTTCATCCTTATATTTACCAATTGATTTAATGATAGATAAACGTTGTTCAAATAAGTTTACTAACTGTGCATCAATAGTATCTATTTGTTTGCGTGCGTCTTTAATATCCATAGTTCCCCCTTATGGGTTATTACGTAAAATCCGAATTGCTGTTTCCTCATCGACCTTCATTTGGTCGATCAATTCTTGCAAATTATTAAATTTAACCTCACCGCGTATATATGATATAAATTGAACAGTTACTTCTTTACCATATACGTCTTGGTCAAAATCAAATACATGTACTTCACATCGATGATATTGATTTTTGAAAGTTGGATTATCCCCTATATTTCCAACACCATCATACCAAATGCCATCTATACAAACCCGATTAGCATATACCCCATCAGGTGGGATTGCCATCTCATTTGGCAATAAAAAGTTAATTGTTGGAAATCCTAATATACGGCCTCGTTGATCACCTTTTATGACGATACCTCTAAACTGGTATGGACGTCCGAGCCAAGCCGCCGCTTGTTCCATATGCCCTTCTTCTATAGCCTTACGTATATTCGTGCTACAAATAGGACCTTCTTCTGTAGATAGCAAAGGTTCAACAATGATATGAATCCCTTTTGCAGACAAACGTTCCCGCATTAACTGAGGATTGCCAGCCCCTTTGGCACCAAATGTAAAGTTAGTACCAATTGCGATACCTACAACATCTATATCACCACAAAGAGCGTCTAAGAATTTATCAGGTGACATATTGAATATGTCCAAATTCATAGGCAATCGTAAGATATAATCTACCTTTAGAGATTCTAAGATTTCATCCATAATATCGGCAGATAATACCCGTTTAGGAACATCTCCAGGTCGCAATATAGTCATAGGATGCGCACTAAATGTGACCAGAACTGTAACGGCATCATGCGCCTTAGCCTCCGCTATTGCATTACCAATGACCCGTTGATGACCACGGTGTACACCATCAAATGTGCCTAATGCGTATACGATTTTACGATTAATTTGACGTAATTCATCAAACGAGTGTAAATGTTTCATACTTATCCTTCAATAAAAATATTTTTGTCCACTTTAAGTGAATGTTTCGTTCGTTTTAGAATGCCTACAAACCCATGAGGTCCATAAGCTCTATACTTGTTAGATGGAATCGTATGAGAAAAGGCCTCTACGATTGGTAATTCCTTACCTTGTACCATCATCTTTAATTGTACACTATCTACGTCCACTTTTGAAAGATGAGATACCGCAATATCCGTAGGCAACAACAATTTTTCACCGTGAATCGTTAATTCCTCCGCTATATAGGCAGATTGAATATCAAAAGGCCCCACACAAGTTCTTGCCAAGGAAGTCATGGTCCCAGGAATACCTAATTGAATACATATATCACGTAACAACGAACGAATATAGGTACCACCAGAACAGGTGACACGAATTGTAAAATAAGGAAAACCATAGGCTACCAATTCAATATTAGAAATCGTAATGATTCGCATTGGTAATTCTACAGGTATTCCCTTACGTGCATATTCATAGGCCCGTATACCATTAATTTTTATAGCCGAGTACTTAGACGGACGCTGCTCTTGTGTGCCTACAAATCGAGATAGTACTGACGATAACTCATCCCATGTTGGGGGTATCAAAGTTTCATTAATTTCAGAGGAATCCTCTAATACGGTAACGCCATTGACAAGTTTCATATCTTCGTCTGGTAATACAGGCTGTCCCGTACTATCTTCAGTGTCAGTAAAGGTACCAAATTTACATTCTGCTACATAGGTCTTATTAAATCCATCTGTGTATTCAATGAGACGTGTGGCCTTACCCAAAAAGATAGGCAATACACCATAGGCCATAGGGTCTAATGTGCCACTATGACCAATTCGTTTTTCTTTTAAAATGCGACGACATATACCTACAGCATCATGACTGGTAATACCAGGAGGTTTCAAAAATGGCAGCACTCCATCCATTATTTGATAACCTCCAATAGACGAGACTTAGCCTCATCGATAGAACCTTCTATAGTACAACCAGCAGCACGTATATGACCACCACCGCCAAAATGATTAGCAATAGCATTCACATCTGTCCCCTTAGATCGAAGACTGATACGCGTGCGATTTGGGCTTTCACCTTTCAATAAAATGGCCACATCAACAGTATCTACATTACGAATAATGTCGACAAATCCATCTGTATCATCGCCTAATATAGACATAACCTCTGGAGATAGCTCGATAGTAGCAACGCGATTATCCTTATAAAAAGCAATAGTTTGCATTACCTGTTTCGTTAATTCAAGACGTGCTGCACTTACGGCCTCAATCGTTTCGGAAATAACATTAGGGCGAGCCCCAGCAGCGACACAACGACTAGCCATTTTAAGTGTATTAGCTGTAGTATTGCTAAATTTAAAGAATCCACAGTCGGTGGCAATCGCCATATAAAGAGCATTGCCCATAGACTCTGTAATAGGCCAATTCCATTGTTCGCACAAGTCCGTAATAATTTCACCAGTAGCCGCAAAATCAGGTTTTAAATATAGATGATCTGCAAATTCTGAATTAGAAATATGATGATCTATATTAAAAATAGGTGCACTAAAGAGTGCACCTACGCGGCCAATCCGTTCATACGTGCTAGCATCTAATACCATTAGCATATCAACCTGTACAGGATGTGTTTCAAAATAGGCAACATCCTTAATTTGATCGATATACGATAAAAAGGAATATTTTTCAGGTATTACATCATCCACAACCATATACACAGTTTTGCCTTGCGCTACGAGAGCCTCATAAAAGGCAACCATAGAACCAATAGCATCGCCATCTGGTCGTACGTGGACAGTGAGCATTATAGAATTAGCTTCACACAGAGCCATGTGTAATTGATTAATTGTGATCTTACTCATGTTCTGTATCCTTTGTGTTAATTTGTTTCTTCATCCTTTTTGATTTCATTCAAAAGGGATTCAATATGCATGCTGTAATCCAAAGATGTATCCTTATCAAAGGTAATCGTTGGAATATGGCGCAATTTTAATACCTTGCCAAGCTCGGTACGCACATGGCCAGATGCATGTTTTAAAGCGATAAGAGTATCTTCTTTCTCTTTATCAGAACCAAACAAGGAAACATAAATCGTAGCTTCACGCAAATCACCTGTCACGTGGACATCGGTAACTGTAGTAAAGCCGATGCGAGGGTCTTTCAACCCACGCATCAACATTTGACTTACTTCTTGTTTGATGAATTCTTGTAATTTTCTTACACGAACATCACTCATAGTAACCTCCTAAATTTGAGGTGCAACTTCTTCCATCAAGTACGCTTCGATTACGTCGCCTTCCTTGATGTCGCGATAACCTTCCAAGGAGATACCGCATTCGAAGGACGTTTTAACTTCTTTCACTTCGTCTTTGAAACGACGTAAGGAATCAACCTTACCTTCAAATACGACAATACCATCACGGATCAAACGTACTTCGGAATCGTTCGTAATACGACCTTCTGTTACATAGGAACCAGCAACGATGGCCTTAGGTGTGGAGATAACTTGACGCACCTCTGCACGACCAACGACAACCTCTTTAAATTGAGGTGCCAACATACCGCGCATAGCAGATTCAACGTCATTAATAGCATCATAGATGACACGATATGTACGTAAATCTACCTTTTCTTGTTCAGCCGCACGGCGAACATTTGCATCCGGACGTACATTAAAGCCCATTACGATAGCATTAGATGCAGATGCCAACATGATATCAGATTCGTTAATAGCACCTACGGCAGCATGAACGATAACGATACGAACTTCAGGGTTTTTAATACCTTCCAAGGATTGGCGCAATGCTTCTACGGAACCTTGAACGTCCGCTTTGATGATAATGTTAAGGTCTTTTAACTCACCTTGTTGAATTTGGTTGAAAATATCATCCAATGTAACCTTGTGAGTAGCTTGTAATTCTTGTACGCGTTGTTTAGCAATACGTTTTTCAGCGATTGTACGTGCTTCATTATCATCCATACCATGAATGATTTCACCAGCTTGTGGAACTTCGGAGAAGCCCAAGATTTCGACTGGCATAGATGGACGAGCAACCTTAACCTTTTCTCCACGTTCATTTGTCATGGCACGAACTTTACCATATGCGGTACCAGCAAGAACTGTATCACCCACGCGAAGAGAACCTTTTTGAACGAGTACTGTACATACAGCACCACGGCCCTTATCAAGTTGAGCCTCGATAACAACACCGTATGCTTTACGATTAGGGTTCGCTTTTAATTCCATAACCTCTGCTACGAGCAAGATATTTTCGAGCAAATCATCGATACCTTGTTTTTGTTTAGCAGATACAGGAACCATGATGACATCGCCGCCCCATTCTTCTGGCAATAAACCATGTTCAGATAATTGTTGTTTAACATGATCTGGGTTAGCACCTGGTTTATCCATTTTGTTGATAGCAACGATAATAGGCACATCAGCAGATTTAGCATGGTTAATAGCTTCGATTGTTTGAGGCATTACACCGTCATCGGCAGCTACTACGAGAACTGCGATATCTGTAGATTTTGCACCGCGTAAACGCATCGCTGTGAAAGCTTCATGGCCTGGTGTATCAAGGAATGTAATCTTATTGTCATTATAACGAACTTGGTACGCACCGATATGTTGTGTAATACCGCCCGCTTCACCAGCTGTTACATTGGTTTGACGAATTACGTCCAACAAGGATGTTTTACCATGGTCAACGTGACCCATGATAGTTACAACAGGAGGACGAGGTTTCAATGTTTCTGGTGCATCTTCAATTTCGATAACATCTGTAGGATCTTCTTCAGGTTCTACTTCTGTTACAGTTACACCAAAATCTTCTGCTACGATGGTAGCTGTATCAACATCTACCTCTTGGTTAATGCTAGCCATAACACCTAAAAGCATCAATTTTTTGATGATTTCAGATACTTCACGGCCCATTTTTTCAGCTAATTCTTTTACTGTTAAAGGACCGCTTAATTCGATTTCCGTAGCGATTGCTTCTTGTGCTTTACGTTCTTCTTCCGCTTTATGTTGCAAGTATTGCTCGTTACGATGTTTTACCTTATTTTTCTTCTTTTGCATGGAAGTGGACAATAAGGATTGTGGGCGATTGTTACCTTTTTTATTTTTCTTATTGCGACGATCATTGCCATTTTGTTGGTTACCGCCATTATTGTTGCGATTATCTACACGGCCATTGCGGTTGCGGTTATCTGCATTACCATTGTGACGGTTGTCATTTTTTTGACCTTGTTGACCATCATTTTTTTGGCCTTGTTGATTACCATTTGGACGATCTTGTTTTTGATGGTTACGACCATCTTGTTTTTGGCCATTATTTTGTTTTTTAGTAGGCTCATTAATTTGTACATGACGAACATTAGATTTCTTATCGTCATGTTTCTTATCATCATGTTTAGCCACTTTTTTATGGCTCTGTTCTTTTGCTGGTTTATCTGTTTTTACAGCTTTATTAGGTGTTGCAGCTTTTTCATGTTTGCTTGGATTAGCAGGAGCAGCTGCTGCCTTTGTATCGGCCCCATTAGATTTACCACCTAATTGGTTTTTCACCACAGTATAACCTGCATCATCTACTGTATTAACGGCTTTTGTAACATTAAAATTATGTTGTTGCAAAATAGAAATAACCTGTTTACTTTCAACGCCAAATTCCTTAGCGATTTCATGTACGCGCTTTTTGGACATCTACATACCCCCTTCTTACTGATCAATCTCTTTTAGTAATGCTTTTGCAAATCCATCATCCTCTACGGCTACCACTACACGTACTTCTTTGCCTATAGCCGTACCTAATGTTTCTTTACTGCCGACTTTACGCAATGGGATATGATGTAATTCTGCTAATTGTATGTATTTCTTTTCATTATTGGCCGCACAATCACCTGCTAATAGAACAAGCTTAGGGGTTTTCTTTTTCATCGCTTTCTCTACGATGAAATCTCCGGAACTCAATTTTCCGGCCCGTTGTGCCAAGCCTAAGAGATTTAAAACTTTATCTTCATTCATATGCTGAAATTATTCATGACCTTCCAAATCGTGCTTCAATGCTTCATATACCTCTTTTGATACAGCATGCTTCAAAGAGCGTTCTAGTTTTTTACCCTTATACGCAGCCTCAAAACAGTCCATGGATGCACAGATATAAGCACCACGACCAGGGGCTTTACCAGTTCTGTCGATACTGATTGTCCCTTCTGGGCTTAGAGCAACACGCATTAACTCGCGCTTACTCTTTGGTTCACCACAGCCTACACAGGTGCGCATAGGTTGAGATTTGGTTTTCATTAGTCTTCGCTTTCCGCTGCTTCAGTACTTGTAAAACCTGTGAAAGGATTTTCTGCAGCTTGTGTTTCACTCTTAATGTCGATTTTCCAGTTTGTCAATTTAGCTGCTAAGCGAGCATTTTGACCAGCTTTACCGATAGCCAAGGACAATTGGTAATCAGGTACTACAACATAAGAAGATTTTTCTTCTTCACTAACATCTACAGAGATTACCTTTGCAGGACTTAAAGAGTTCGCAATATAAATGGCAGGATCTTCATCCCATTTTACAATGTCGATTTTTTCATCGTGCAATTCATCTACAATGTGTTGAACGCGTTGACCTTTAGGACCTACGCAAGCACCAACTGGATCGATGGATTCATCGCGGCTATATACGGCGATTTTAGAACGCATACCAGGTTCACGAGCTACAGATTTAAGCTCTACTACGCCTTCATAGATTTCTGGCACTTCTAATTCAAACAAGCGTTTTAATAGGCCTGGATGAGTACGGGAAATCATAATTTGAGGGCCTTTCGTAGTTTTCTTAACCTCTACGATATAGCATTTAATACGGTCCCCTTCATGATATGTTTCTGTACCGATTTGCTCAGTTGGAGGTAAGATAGCTTCTGTTTTACCAAGATTGATATATACATTTTTACCTTCAACGCGTGTTATAACACCCGTAATGATATCGCCTTCACGGCTATAATATTCTTCGTATACAACACTGCGTTCAGCTTCTTTCAAACGTTGAATCAACATTTGTTTAGCTGTATGAGCTGCACTGCGACCAAAGTTAGCAGGTGTTACATCTGCTTCAACAATATCGCCAATTTCATAGCGTTTATCGATTTTACGAGCATCTAATAGGCTGATTTCAGTTTCTGGGAATTCTACAGTTTCTACAACTTGTTTCTTCGCCATTACCTTATAAGCACCAGTTTCACGATTCAATTCCACATACGCATCTGGATTAGAATGTGGTTCCTTACGATATGCTTGTAATAATGCAGCTTCTAGGGATTCAAAAATAACCTCAGGTGCAAAACCTTTTTGTTTTGTCAGCACCATAACTGCTTGAATTAATTCTTGACTCACTCGTATGCCTCCATATATTAAAAATCAAGATGTAATCGAATTTGTGCAATGGCAGAACGTTCAAATGTTACGCTTTCACCATTGATTGAAAATTCTATCGTTGTATCTGTAAAGCCTTGTAGTACACCCGTATATTGTTTACTGCCATTAATGGGTTTAAACAATTGGATATCTACATCACGGCCATTATAGCGAATGAAATCTTTATCCTTTTTTAGAACTCGATCAAGACCAGGAGAAGACACTTCAAGCAAATAATTTTCCGCAATAGGGTCTTTCTCATCGAGAGCTGCGCTCAATTTTTCACTGACCATTTGACAGTCATCCAAATCGACACCACCTGGTTTATCTAGGTACACGCGCAAATACCAATCCCGTTCTCGAACATAGTCGACATCGACTAATTCCAGATTCGTGCCAGCTATAACGCCTTCAACTACAGAGGATACAAATTCCTCTACGGCCTCTCTTTTCATAGCCATCGCCTCCTTATAACATACTACATATCGATTATATACGCTGTTTTCATCATACAATTTGATACAATTATATGACTAATTTCACCCAATCATAAACGAAAGAGTGAGCAAAAAATAGCCCACTCTTAAAAAAGTTTATATAAAAGTCATGTATAGTATAGCATAATTCCGCTAAAATGTACAATTTAACCGCGTGAATTTAGTTCACACAATATATTTTTTAAATGTTCATATAGTACATGTTCCAAATCATCTAATGACTTAGCATCAAGATGATGATCAATTTCTGGATAATTTTGATACCGTAATTCTGCAAAGAATTCATCGCGATATTCATTATAGTACAACAGCAATCCTGTACATTCATCCATCTTTCGATATTCACCTATGATATAGGAACCATTAATCATGCGCACCGCATTTTTAGGTGTTATATCTCGTACAAATCCTTCTAACTCAGCGGGCATAACAGATTCATAATCCCAATTTTGTAGCCCCTTACGCATATAGGTATAGGTAAAATTTTCTGCACTGTTGATTAATAATTTTGAAAGCCCCTGAACACAACGTTCTTGTAGCCCCTGCCAATACGGTTCGAACTCTTGGCGCACAAAAGATATATCTACAAATGTGAACAAAGGCATCACTACATGCACGGTATAATCCTCTACCTCTTTATCGTAGAGAGCACACCACTTCCAACCTAAATCATTTTCATAGTGAAATAAAGGTAACGTCAACACGGCTTCACCTGCAGCTAATGTTTCTTGCGCTTTCACAATTTCATCGGGCCCTGTCACCTTGAGTTTAAAATTACCAATCTCCGGTGGTAACCAAGAATAGTCTAAAGACTTACAGGTTTCAATGATGTTCTCCATATAATGACTCATACCTTTCTTGATAGGTTAACACGGTTTTAACATACATACGCGTTTCTGGAAATGGAATCGTATCAACCATGCCATTCCAATTTTTTTCCTTAATCCATGATTCTACATGTCCACGACCTGCATTATAAGCAGCCAACGCTTGCACTTCATCACCGTTAAATTCTTTTAATAAATACCCTAAATACCACGTACCTAGCTGAATATTTGTTTCTGGCTCTTTTAGCTGACGATCCGTGTAGTTACCATGCCCCATTTGTTGTGCTACCCAACGGGCTGTATCAGGCATGAGTTGCATTAGACCAAGTGCCCCCGTCTCAGATTCCGCCGTATTCTTATATTTACTTTCAGCTAAAATAACACTAGCCACCAACGATGGTGACACCTCTTCTTTTTCCGCAGCCGATACAACTACATCTCTATAATCAAAGGGGTATGCCGTATAGCGTGCTACAGGATCTTGCATATGGTTAAAATAAAACCACCCCAACACGACAACAGCCAATGCTGTTGCTGTATTTCGTTTCATACATCCTCCCCTTAATCCTAACCGTATATATTTTGAATCGATTCAAGCTTATATATATATATTGATAATTATTTATTATACAACGGTAGTAGTTTCTCATGCCACAATTTTTCCAACTGAATATATAATTCATTAGGTGTACCATCATTATTAATGATGACATCTGCAAAGGAGCGTTTATCATCTAATAACATTTGACTTTGAATACGCGCTAATGCGTCCTTTTTCGAGTATCCATTGCGCTCCATTAACCGGCGAACCTGCACCTCTGGCGATACATAGACAAGCCAAACCGTATCGAGTCGCTCATACCACTTACCTTCAATGAGAAGAGGAATATCATAAATTACGGCTGGAGCTTCTTCCTCTTCATACATAGCACTCAATTCATCAATACGCTGACGAATGAAACCATGTAAGCAGCTATTTAACTGTAGGCGTTTTTCTTCATTGTGAAAGACGATACTACCAAGCGCTTCACGATTTAATCTGCCATCATCGAGAATCACTGTATCACCAAATAATTCACGGATAGCAGCGAGTCCAGGCGTACCAAGATCAACTACTTCACGTGCTACTACATCGGCATCAATATAAGGTACATGTTTCTTTTTAAAAAAGTCTAGTACTGTACTCTTACCAGATGCAATTCCACCTGTTAAACCTATTTTTAACATATGTGCCTCCTGCATCTATCCTTCTACTCGAACGTTATATGTAAAATTTATTTTACAAGTGCCCAGTTTTCCGCATTATGTACATCAACGATAAGTGGAACATGTAATTCTACAATGGATTCCATGGTTTCCTTAAGCAATGTTTGAATAGCATCCAATTCTTCATTTACCACTTCTAATACAAGTTCATCATGCACCTGTAATAATAAGCGAGATTTAAACGTCTTCTCTTCTAAAATGGATTCTACCTTATTCATAGCGAGTTTAATAATATCCGCCGCAGTACCTTGTATCGGTGTATTCATAGCCGTACGCTCTGCAAAGGAACGACGGTTAAAATTACGACTATTAATATCTGGCAACTCGCGCATGCGACCAAACATCGTACGCACCTTACCCGTTTCATGGGCTTCTTTTACCATGTTATCCATATATTCTTTAACCTTTGGATAGCGGCTAAAATAAAGCTCAATATAGTTTTTTGCTTCTTGACGCGTAATGCCTAAATCACGAGACAAACCAAAATCTGAAATACCATAGATAATGCCAAAGTTGACAGCCTTAGCATGAGACCGTTCTTCGCTGGTTACCTCATCTTGAGACTTACCAAGCACTTCGGCAGCGGTAAATCTATGGATATCTTTACCATCGTTGAAAGCCTTAATTAACGCTTCATCACCAGACAAATGCGCCAAGATACGGAGCTCGATTTGTGAATAATCGGCACTCACCAATGTATCAAAGCCTTCTCCAGGATAGAATAAAGCTCTAATTTCACGACCCTTTTCTGTACGAACAGGAATATTTTGTAAGTTCGGATCTGAAGAGCTCAAGCGTCCAGTAGCTGTTACCATTTGGTTAAATGTGGTATGAATGCGATGTGTTTCAGGATTGATGAGGACCGATAAGCCTTCACAATAGGTAGAAACTAATTTAGCTACGGAACGATAGGCTAAAATCTTCTCTACAATAGGACTTTCATGACGAAGCATATCCAATACTTCTGCATCTGTGGAGTAACCTGTTTTCGTCTTTTTAATGACAGGTAGATTCATCTTTTCAAACAAGATGATTCCCAATTGTTTGGGAGAATTAATATTAAACGTTTCCCCTGCCAATTCATAAATTTCTTGCTGAACAGCTTCGAGTTCCGCCTTGAATTTAACAGTTGTTTCTTTTAATTTTACAGGGTCAATATAAATACCATTTTTCTCCATAACTAATAATGTATGAATCAATGGCAATTCAATATTGTTGTATAAATCCCATAAGGATTCGTCTTGTAATGCCTTAACAGCAGCATCGTCCATAGCAAGCAATGCTTTCACCATAGAGACGCACTCTACATCTACACTACCTGTGGCAATGGATGGCACACTAAAACGCTCTGTTAAATAGAGATATCCATAATTGGTACGCGTTGGGTCCAACAAATAGGCCATCAAGGATACATCGTGAATACGAGCCACGTCATCATCATATAAACGAATCTGAGCCGGTTCATCGTGGCAAAGAACCTCCATCAATTCCTTGCTTTGCGTCGTTACAACCGTCTTTGCACCATTCAATGCATTCAATAATTTGTCATTATGAGAACCATCTAACTTGATAATGCTTTCACCATTATTAATGAAAGCAGATGTAATCGTACGGAACGGAGCCTTGCCGTCTGTGATGATATGAACGCCAATTGTTTTCTCTGTATAAAATTCTTCAGTAAGAGCAGATGCATCTAACAGATCATCGATTTTAATCTCTTCAGCCATACTAAATAGGCCACCAAAATCCTCTGTATCGCCACCTTCTGCGCCCATCACACTAGCCAAGCGAGGTGTCAATTTAGTAAAGCCTAGGGTTTCAAACATCGGTTTTACTTCACCAAGATGGAAATTCTGTACAAATTGATCGAGCGTATAAGACAAGTCCATATCAGTCTTGATGGTAGCCAATTGACGAGATAAGAAGGCTAAATCTTTATTTTCAACAAGACGTTCTTTTAATTTCTTGCCAGAAATGTTATCGATATTCTCATATACAGACTCTAAATCACCGTATTCATTAATCAATTTAAGAGCCGTTTTTTCACCAACACCAGGAACACCAGGAATATTATCGGAAGAATCGCCCATAAGCGCCTTCATTTCGATAACTTTATCTGGGCCATAGCCATATAATTCAGTCATATTATCCAAGGTAACCTCAAGCATGTCTGAGATACCTTTTTTCGTTAAGAATACATGACTGTAGTCAGTAACAAGCTGTAAATTATCGCGGTCACCAGTAATAATTTGCACTGCTAAATCAGAAGATTCAAATTTCTTAGACAAGGAACCAAGAATATCGTCCCCCTCATAACCTTCCTCTTCAATAACACAAATGCCAAGAGCCTTCAACACATCTTGAATCAAACTAAATTGAGGACGTAAATCCTCTGGTGCATCAGGGCGATTACCCTTATATTCACTATACATTTCCGTACGGAACGTTTGACGGCCTTTATCAAAGGCTACAGCAATATAATCAGGTTTAATCTCTTCATATAATTTAATGAGCATTGTCAAAAAACCATATACTGCATTGGTTGGCGTGCCAAGAGCAGACTTCAACGGAGGAAGCGCAAAAAAGGCACGAAATAACAGGCTGCTGCCATCTATAATCATTAATTTTTTCATAAGTACACCTCGCTTAATCATATGTTTCATTATAGCATATTGAGGCGTAATAAAATTGATTTTTACTACCTTTGCTTCTATCAAAAATATATGCATTCATCTTTCTAAGTTTTGCAGAATAGGACTGAGGGTAGCCCCAAAACCTCCACCGGCCGGGTCTGACTACGGCCTACGGCCTTCGCAGGGCCAAAGTCGGTTTTGGAGCTACCCTCAGTCCACTCCCATAAGGTATTCAAAATGTTATGCATATATTTTATGATTACAGCATCTAGCACTAAAAATCAATTTTATCACTGCACTAATATTTCTATTCAATGAAACGTATGATTAAGCGTTCGCCAATCCCGACCGTAGAGAAAAGGACCGATGGTAGTCTCAAAGCTTCCACCGGCCGGGTCTGTCTGCGGCCTGCGGCCTTCGCAGGGCCAAAGTCAGCTTTAGGCCACCCGTGTTCCCCCATATCAAGCATTTAATGCATATATACATATATTTTTACATTCTGCTATTACGATATATAAATCAATTTTATTACTGCTGGGTACAAGGAAAAAGGACGCCATTCTGGCGTCCTTTGGGTATAAAAAAAGCCCATCATCGATGGGCTTTGGCTCTATAAAATTATAAAGCGTTTACTTTAGCTGCAAGGTTGGATTTTTTGCGAGCTGCAGTGTTTTTATGAAGTACACCTTTGGAGGCTGCTTTATCAATTACGCTAGTAGCTTGAACAAGTGCTTGTTTTGCTTCTTCTACTGCGCCTGCTTGAACAGCTTCAACGGTTTTACGAGCTGCTGTACGGATTTGAGATTTCACAGCGGCGTTTTTCGCACGACGTTCAGCATCCGTTTTTACGCTTCTAATACTGGATTTAATGTTTGGCAATTGAGTCACCTCCTTAAAAATCGTTTCTTATACCTGAATGATTATATCATACAAGATATTGTGACGCAAGGATTATATTACACAATACGACTATTTCATAATATCTTTTAAAAATGATGTGCCTACTGCATATGGTGAAAGTCCAAAGTTCGCCAATACGGTTTGTCCTATATCACCAAAACTATGGCGTAAACCTAAATCGATAGCCTCTTTCATACTTGGGCTATAGGCAAGTAATGGAACATGTTCACGCGTATGGTCTGTGCCATGCCATGTAGGATCATTACCATGATCGGCTGTGATGATAAGCAAATCATCATCTTTCAATAATGGCAATAATCCACTCAATTGGTAATCGAAATCTTCGATAGCACGTTTATAGCCTTCTACGTTACGGCGATGACCATATAAACTATCAAACTCTACAAGGTTTACCATCATGAGGCCTCTTTCAAAGGAGGAACCTAATAAGTAAGGCACCACATTCATGCCGTGAGCATTCGATTTGGTTGGATAGCTTTCATCCCATCCGACATGAGCATAAATATCACCAATTTTGCCGACGGCCACCGTAGGAATTTGAGCAGCTTGTAATTCCTGTTGCACCATGCGGTGCTCAGGCATACGGCTATAGTCATGGCGATTGGACGTACGCACAAAATGACCTGGTTTACCTATAAACGGACGAGCTATGATACGTCCTACATAATAATCACCAACGCATACTTTGTTACGCGTAATTTCGCACATACGATATAAATCCTCTAGAGGAATCACATCCTCGTGTGCTGCAATTTGAAATACCGAATCGGCAGAGGTATACACAATAGGTTTCCCCGTTTTCATGTGCTCTACGCCGAGACGCTCGATAATTTCAGTACCGGATGCAACCTCATTACCAAGATACCCGTAACCGGTTTCTTTGGTAAAGGTATCCATTAATTCCTTAGGAAATCCATCATAAAATGTTGGGAACGGAACTGTAACAGGATGCCCCATCATTTCCCAATGGCCACTAGTTGTATCCTTCCCTGTGCTGACTTCCTCCATTTTCCCATAAGCACCCATAACAGGTGTTTCATCGGTCTTAATATCCGCAATATTTGCCAAGCCTAGAGAACGCAATGTGGGACAATGAATCAAGCCTGCAATTGCTTCGATATGTCCTAATGTATTAGATCCTTCATCATTAAATTTTGCCGCATCTGGGGCATGACCAATGCCAACAGAATCCATAACTAATATAATGATTCTTTTATACATAATAACTCCTATTGTAATATTCAGCTAAAATATTACATGCTATACTACCATTAAGAGCCAAATAACGTGAGTTAGGGAATAAAAACGCCTAACGTATGAGGTATCCTACCACCTCAACACGTTAGGCATCATCATATTTCCGTATTTTAGATGAGCCTAACGCTAACAGTACGTTATTTGGCTCTCTTTATGTGTTCATTATACTATATATTATTTTTAAAATAAAGTCCTATTTAAGATATGGCATAGCAAGCATAAGTGCTGCCAATGATTTACTATCCTTAATTTGCTCAGCCTTGATAGCCGCTAATAATTCAGGTAATGTATAGTATTCAAGTTCTACGTATTCATCTGGATCCCAATGGGTTTCACCCATGGTAAGGTCTTTAGCTAAGTATAGATGTAATACTTCATTACAAAATCCAGGACTTGTCGCAATTGTGCCTAATGAAATCCATTCTTTAGCGCGGTAACCAGTTTCCTCAGCTAATTCACGTTTAGCACAATTAATAGGTTCTTCGTTAGGGTCTAGTTTACCTGCCGGAATTTCAAGCAAAGGTTGTTGTAAAGCATAACGGAATTGACGTTCCATTACAATTTTGTTATCTTCTGTAACGACAACGATAGCAGTTGCCCCTGGATGGTGCACCACTTCACGCCACGCATCATTTCCATTTACATCAGCTATATCATAGGTAACCTTAATTAGTTTACCATCAAACTTTATTTCGCTAGATTTTTGTACTTCTTTGCTAATTGCCATACTTAGTTCCTCGTATATATAAATGATTATTACTTTATAAAACCTATAACTCATTATAGCACAAATTAATTACACCAAAAGAAGGTTCCTACTAGTCATATTGCGACTAATAAGAACCTGTTTTAATAAGAGTATGAAGTTGTTACGCTACCTTTACATAGCCGTTTAAAACTGTATCTACAATGCTACACTTTGCATCTAACTCTGCTTTAAGGGCTGTTTCAGGATCGAGTTTTCTAGAGACTACCATATCTACGATAGATTTCGAGAAACCGGATACGAGAATGACACCACTAGGATGCATTTGTACAGGAATTGTATTATGTGCATAGACAGATACATTCCAGAAAATGAGCCGTGGCATGGTATACCCAAGGACTTCAAATTTCTGACGACATGATTCAATAACGGTCGTGTTATCGTCATGCTTTGTAGCTTGATCAAACTGCATATCAGAAATAACGAGACACGCTGAAGGTAACTCATCTTGACGCAGATGATGTTTTACGGCTGTATCAAGAATTAAGTCAAATGTTGCCTCTATATCCGTATTGCTATAATCGTCAAAGCGATGCAATCGTCTAAGCTTATCTAGCAAAGTTTCACACATCGAAATGTCTACCATCTGAGGGCGATTGCTAAAGGTAATGAATCGATTTTTAAAGGATTCATTCTTATTATGCTGTGCACAATACAATGCAATCGAATCTGCTACGCTAAGTGCGGTAACGGAACTATTACCAGATAGTTGTTGCCCCATAGATCCTGACCCGTCGCGTATAACTAAGATATCGTCATAATCCTTAGGCGATTCTTGGGCATGCCATAATTGCTCTAATGTTTCGTCATATGGATTCAGACTACCACCCCAGAAACTATTATTCTCTATATAGGCTTGTACTATATCATACAAAAACATAGAATTGGCATTAATCTTAACAGAATCATCGCCATTTTCTAATGATGTAAGATACGCCTGGCGGCGTTCTTCATCATGTTTTAAGAAAGCATTACGATATTTAAGATTCGCTTTAGATGGTACATGATTATAGTTAATAGCATTCCATTGGTTAAGAGAAGCCTTTCGATCTACTACCTCTAGATGCTCGCGCAATTTAGACAACATTTTACGATACTCTCGTGCGTTTAGATGTAACAAGGATTGTAAAATAGCCGCCTCAGAACGTTTTTGCTTAGACGATGTATTATTGGATGGCATCCATTTTGCTAATAAGCTAATAGAATCGCCCAGTCCGCACCCCATTACATCACGTCTAAACTGATTGGCAATTAATTCACCTAGTCCATCATGTAAAAAACCACTTGTCGTATCAAAGAAAATGCGTAACACATCATCCCAACGGCCATAGTTCCATAACTCGGTGCCGATGATGAACTGCAATGCCATCTCTGGATGCAAGTCACCGATTTTAGTGAGCATCATGCGGAATACATCACGCTCGCCAAGGCCTAGCTTAATATGGCGGGCATACATAAGCCATTTCATGGTATACAGAGGGTCTTCATCATAGGATGTAATAAATAAGCGCAATGCATCCACTGCATCCATAGAGCGATGTGCACCATAGAAATAGCGGTCATGTTTACTTTTACCATAAAAATTAACTGCGACCTGACGCAATGCAGGCACAGAGAAATTAAGGTCCACAAGAGGACTGCCACTCGTATGATACGCAGTACCATCATTAGCGGTATAGGATTTTTCATTGTTTGTTAAAGCGTTCATAAATGTATTCATAGTTCATATCTCCTTGGCATATAAAAAACCGCTGCGGATTATCACAACGTAAATTTTGAAAGCAAAATAAACAAGACAACCGTGAGCGGTTACAATACAAAGTTCAAGACAATTACTAACCTCACTGAGGCTAAGGTTTACTAGACACGATACTCTAGACCAAAGGGTCTCCATAACTACTTTTTCTGGTTATTTAATCGAAGAATTGCTGCTGGTGTCTAACCTTATGAATCGTTTATGAACGATAACTATGAAATTATACTAGATTCTATACTCATCTTAATCAAGCTATGTATGTGACAGGATTGCTGTTAGAATCTAAGTCTTTCTGTTCTACATGTTGGTGATTTCTTTCACCTGATGATGTAATTATAATACACGTATCCGTGTGTGTCAACAATTATTTTTAAAATATTTTGCTTTTCTTGAAAGTTTGGACTAGCAATACTGCTTATGTAGTATTGCTAGCTCCTCATCATAACCAATAATACATATTTAAAGGAAAAAATTTTAATACGAGCTATTAGCTATTCTATACTTAATAAGTAAATATATTATTTACTAGTATTAGAAAAAAGTAAAACCAATATTATTTCTCATACAATTCTAATTGTAATGCACTTGGCTTTAATTTTAATATTACATAATCTAATTTAATAAAAGTTTTATCTAAGGTAATCATATTCTCTTGTTTTATAAATGATAATATAGTATCTGCTATTTCCCTAGACTTATAACAATCATTATCTTTACTAAAACAATAGATACGCATATAATACTCTCTTGATCCATCGAGTTTACACTCAGGGCATAAGGATATAAAAACATCAAACTTATTTTCAATTATAGATTTAAATTTTACATGAGCCGTATCCGTAAGTAAATTATAATTAACACCATCCAGCTTAAGCTCATTATCTTTAATAATAATAGTATATACAGGCATGATTATAGATATTCTTTTAGTTTGATTATCATAAAACCCTAAAATTTCACTATCTAATGTTTTTAAATCTTTCTCAAAACAACAACTCAAACTGTGATTATATGAATCAATTAAATCCATTTCCTTAAACATTGAAATACTTTTATGTTGAAATTCCTTATAAGTAATCATATTTTAACCTCTTAAAACTTAACAAAATAATTCTATAAATTACGATAATCTATTTATACATGACTGAGAATCTGGATTTCCTGCATCTCTAGCTCTTTCATACCAACGTATGGCTTCTTGACAATCTCGAGCAACTCCATTACCAAACTCATATGAATTCGCAATTAAATATAATAATGTTGGAAGCCATTCATCACTTTCATTAACTGAATAAGCTTTCATATATAAAGAAAAACCTTTTTCTTTATTACATTCTACTCCATTACCATTCATATAGAGAGTACCTAAATTAGCAATTGCTACAACATGATTATTTTCAGCAGCTAAATTATACCAATATACAGACTTATAATAGTCTCTAGAAACACCATGACCTTTATCATACATCCATCCTAATTCTGCCTGTGCATCAGGATAATTATGCTCTGCCGCCATCCTATAGTAATCGTATGCAACTAAATAATCCCTATCGACTTTATTTCCATCATCAAAAATTTTTCCTAAATTATACATTGAAACTTCATTTCCATTCTTTATAGATTCTTTGTATAAATTAATTACATTTAATTTATCTGATTCAGAATGAATTTCATTCCATAGAATATTTGCCAAATTACCTTGAGCACTACCAATAATTTCTTTATCAGAACATTCATCTATGGCTTTTTTATAATAAAATTTTGCTTTATCCAAATCTTTATCAACACCATCACCTTCATGAAGTACTACTCCCATCAGGTACAAGCAATTATCACATCCTTTATCTAATCCTTGTCTTATAAAATCAACTGCTTTATCATAATCTACATTTACGCCTCGCCCCCAATAATAGCATTTACTTAATTCATAAATTGAATCTATATTACCTAAATCAACGCTTTGTTGGAAGAATTTATAAGCACTATCATAATCTTTTTCTTCTAATGCTATCTTTCCATCCTCGTACAAACGTACGGCTTCTCTTTGATTTTCTTGATTTATGTATACTGTATATTTATCAGCACTGCTATTATCTACCAATAATAATTGATCTTCTACTGATTTTAAGTTATACAATAAATCTAGTAAAAAATCATATCGATTAATATTTTGATTTCCATTAATACCTTTTGTATCCACGAAATATGTTTTTAATAAATCATTTCTCACAGAAAGATCATCAACTTCTTCAGATATATATTTTTTACACAAATCAATTTGATATTTTTCATCAGATTCTAGTAACTTTAATTTTCTTAAAATATCCATCGCCAATAAAGATTCACTAAAATCTTCTTTTATACCTATTTCAGAACCACCTAATAACTTAGCTCTAATAATAGTATTATCATATATAGATATTAATGTATCCATATAGTTTATCTGATCATTGGGTAATAAATTTAAGGAACTAATGGTTGTCTTTAATAATAATAAATCACTAGTTCTCCAGACACCTTTAGTTATTTCATAAAAATCACGAGCAAGACAAATCATCTTAGTTAATTCATCTAATTCATTATATGGGATTCCTTCAAAGGTTTGATACTCTATAGATGTAGTCCAAGTCAATAAATTAACATTTCGCTCTAATGTATCTAGTCTTGATTCAATTTGTACCAAGTGCCCTTTATACATGGTTATAAATTTATGTAAACCATTATAAATATTTTCGATTTCACTATTTAATTGTTCTACATGAAAGTTCAATTTATTATTTACACTAGCAATCAAATCAAAAGATAATAAATTCTGTTCAGCTAATTTTTGTAGGGTTTGTTGTGCCAAATACTGTGCTTTACTACGATTCTGATTAATAATTGCTTCAAGTTTTCTATTGGATCCGGTAAATGATCCTATTAAACGTTTAAAGAACCCTTTTCGTGCTAACGTATCACTGGCGCTATCTGCATCTGTTAATAAAGCCATACTATCAAAAACAAGGCGATTAATTGTTTGTCGATTATTTTTATGTTGATTAATAATTAAATCTATTTGATCATTAAAGAAATTTTTATCCTCTAATGTAACAACATCATTATTTATAACATTTAATTCATTCATATTTTCTCCCCATAATATATAGCAAAAGTAGCAGTAATAAATAATTAACTATAATTTCAAAATTCTATATTAAAGGCTCATCTAAAGTTCCTGAGCCCCTTGTTTCAAACTCAACCTTTTTAATACCATTCAAAGTAGATAGTTTTGAAAAAAGTTGCTTACTACGCATATAATCACCAATTATTATTCTTTTCTCTTGATCATTAGAATACTTATTAAAATACCAATCTCCAAGTTTATAAATCGCTAACTCTACATTACAATCAATTGCTTTTTTTAAAACCTCAAATGCTGTTTCAAAATTTTCTTCTACTCCTATACCGGTTTCAAAAAATCTAGAATAATTATATGCAGCTTCACCCAATCCACTTTTATACGATGATTTATAATAATTTATTGCTTTTTCGTATGAGACACTCCCACTTAAACCTTTTTCATAAAAATATCCCAACATATTTAATGAATGAGGCTCATTGTATTCCCCACCAATAGAATAAAAATAAAATGCAAGATTATAATTTATTTCACCATTTAAACCTTTAAAGTGAATTTTTCCTAAATTATATGCACATAAACCATTTCCACAATTAATGCCTTCTTCATATAATTCAATCGCTTTAGAAATATCAATATCAACATTATCACCAGTTTCATATTTTAATGCTAAGTTATTTAAAGACATACCTTTCACATATATGCTACTGGCTTTTTCAATTGCATTTTTATAATAATAAATCCCTTTATTTTTATCTTGTTTACAACCTAACCCTTCATCATATAATTTTCCCAGTAAAAAATAGACATCATCATAATCGTTATCCAAAGCTTCATTAACAAGATTTCGACATTCCTTATAGTTGCAGTTAATTCCACGCCCATATAAATAACACGATGCTAAATAAAATATTTCTGATAAATCACCAGCTTCATAGTTCGCTTTAAATATATTAAAAGCCTCTTCATATTTTCCTTTATGATACAATTCTACTCCTGGAGAAGAATATTCCAAACAAGACTGAGCTTTTTCTATTACTTTGTAGTTTTTTCTTAGATACTGATTGCCTTCCTTTAAATTAAATAGTAACTCAAGAATTAATTCAAAAATCTTAATATCAGTATCTAGTCTAATATTATAATTATTTTCGATGAAAGATTTTGAAAGAGCATTAATCAACATATTCTCATTAACTGAAATATTATTCATAGATAAAATATCGTTACAGGCAATAAGAGTATATCGTTCATCAAAATTTAACTTATCAAGTTTATAAATAGCTTCAATAAAAATTAGATTGTTATCAACAACATCATCACAAATTAAATAATTAGAACCAATCAATTTATCTTTTAATTCTTCCGATTCATTAATACTAATAATCGTATCCCATAAATTAATATAATGATCAGGATCTAATCCCATTCTAAGTAACAAACTCTTTAGCAAGAACAAATCCTGTATCTCCCAGTTTCCCTTTGTTATTTCAAAAAAATCTTTGGTGATACAAACTATCTTAGATAAATAATCTAATTCTAAATAAGGTTTTTCATTAAACATTTGATACTCAATAGAGTTTGACCAAGTTAATAAATTGACATTTCTTTCCAATTTATTTAATCGAACTTCAGTCTGTATCATCTGATTTTGATATAATTTAAAGAACTTATTTAATCCTATATATATTTTTTCTATCTCACCATTTAAACTCGCTACATGATAGTTTAATTTATTATTTACAGTTGCTAATAAATCAAATGCTAATAAGTTTTGCTCAGCCATCTGTTTTAATATTTGTTGAGCAAGATATTGTGCATTAGCATGATTTTGTTCAATAGCCTTTTGAAGTTTACGATTACTACCAGTAAAAATGCCAATTAGACTTCCAAATTGACTCTTATTATTTAAGATATTTTGTTTCCTATCAGCTTCTGTCAAACAAGCAACACTTTCAAATACTAACTTATTTATTTGTTGACGATTACCTTTATACTTTTCTATAAGAAAATCAATCTGCCTATTAAAATAATTTTTATCATTAATTGTTACTAAATCTGAGTTCACTATGTTTAGTTCATTCATATACTCCCCCACTAATAAAATGTTAAAAGTTACATTTAATATTTTATTTAATCCGAAGTATGCTTTGATAGCTGCATATCTATTAACGTAAGGTTTTCTTCAAAATCCTTTTTACATTCAGTCAATCTAGTCGTTATTATTCCCATATTATTCAAATGATTACATTCATCATCTTTCATATTTTGTAGCAATATCTCACTTTGTTTACCAATAGAATCAAATTGTTTTGTAATATACCACGCTTTTTTGGCCGCAAAATCAGAAATATCTCTATTAAGTAATTTTCTAGCAATAACTTGTGAATCAATTTTCTTATAATTTGAAATATTAAATGTATTATTTTCCAAACCATTAATAACTCTACCAAGCCCCTCGGTAAACCTTAACTGACTAGGTATTCTAATTGTAGTTCTCCACACTATAATTGAATTAATGCATTGTAAAATAAGTGAATCAGCATAATTATCTTTATTACTAGATGCAAACATATCCAGTAATTTACCACGCACAAGACAAGCTTTAAGAGCTTCAATAGACAATTCTATTTCATCTTCATTGAGTAAGTATTCATGGGCTAGTACTGAAAATCTATTATTTATAATCTGTGTTAACTTTACAGCATCATCTTCAATAAAGCTATTTAAAAGACCTCTGGATACCGATGTGCTCACACTTCCCCCAATAATACCTCCGACAATAGCTGTAATTGCTGCTCCAACAGGACCTAGAGTTAACCCCATTGAAGTCAAAAGTGTAGTACTACCTGTAGCACCACCAGTTGCACCAAGAACACCTGAAGCAATTGTAGTCATCTCTTTAAACAGTTGTTTTCCTGATATTTTTCCATTAACATAATTCAATATATCATTACTTGCCAGTACAAGCGTTGATACAGCAGAAACTATTAGATTACCACGTAATAACTTTGCTAGATTATTACTTGCAGCAGCACCAAATATTGGAGCTCCACTTCTCATTGTAATTAATAAATTATTTCTTAAGGAGGTAGGCAATGCTTTAACTAATTCAACTGATGGCTTTAAAAGAATTGTATTAAGGGTAGTCTTAGTTAATTGAGCTGAAACTAAAGACGTTATAAATGCAATTCCACCTGCTTGTAAACCAGAAAAAACTGCAATATCAAGAGCACTATTAATATCCTCACCATTCCATATAGCTCTAGCAAACATTATTGTAGCTGATATACCAGCTGCACTAGTGCCTATGACAGCACCATTAACTGCATCAAATGTTAAAGATTCAATAGTTCCTGCTTTAGCAAGATTAGTAGCTTGACTTAAGGTAATATTTCCTTTTCTTACCAAATCACTAGCTTTCTTCGGGTCATCATAGTTAGGAACTTTACCCTCTTGAATCTTTTTAGCCATAACCTTGACTGCCTCATCGTATTGATCACTCGGTACCTCTAATTGCATTGGATTACCATTGCTATCAATATAGCGATATACACCATTTTTAAAACCTGCATCAATAGAAGCTCTAGCAGTCTGACAATATTTTGTTTGTATTAGCTTTCCATCAACTAACCTATCAGCTCCATTTTTAGCATTATCATCACCTAAAATTTGAGCATCATGACCTACAAGTCTATCGTATAAATCATTTCCTTGCTCAGCAGCATAACCATGTCCCTGATGACCATTAAATCTATTTAATCTATCATTATGAGCAGCTATATCAAATTCTCCTTTATAAAGAGTCTTTCTTTTTTCATTAGAATACATAATAACCCTTTCCCCATATATTCTATATACATAAATTTAATCATGTTTACGGATTATATAGCTAATTATACCACCACTTCATCCTGTTTTCATTATTACATATAGTAATTTATTTTCTTTAATTAGTTTCGTATATAATTATATACAATACTATAAGAAATTTTTTACACACAAAAAAGCCACCCAAAATGAATTGAACGGCTTTCAGGATTCTCTATATAGTTATGTCTAACATATTTTATTTTTCTAAAATTTTATATAAATATAATATATCAATAAATTTCTATTCTTCCTTACAATTATTATGACTACATTACTCCAAGAAGATGTTGATAAATAAAAATATCAATATCACTAATATCATCAAATTTAAAATCTAGGCCTTCAGCTATAAAAGCGGCATAACCAGATTCCTCCGGAACCTCATTACATTCACAGCAAGTTAAAATATATGAGATTAATGTTCTAAAATCTTGTATAAGATAAAAATAAAACTGAAGCAATAAAGACATATCTATGCATATATTATGATAACCACAATAAAACTGACTTTGACTTACGCCCCCACTTTCAAATGAAGAATAACGTGCAAAATCAAATCTAACATTATTTAACTTTAAATTACTAATAAAATCTTCAATAAAATTGAACTCAATATATTTATTAACGATAGAGCCTAAACTAGTATTAGTAACATTACGTTTAAATTCACTATATAAGATTTCTAAATCATGTGACTTTTTAATTTTCCCTTCAAGATTATATAAATATGAAAAAGATAATGTGCCAGATTTCAACCAACATTCTAATCCATGCATTAAATTAAATAGGATTGGAAAAATCAAATGATCGGCTATTTTACACTTATTCCCCTCAGTATATATTTGATAAAGATTTTTAAAGCTTATGGCTATATAAGAATTCCCCATAATAAAAAATTGTAGACTATCGATATTTTTATTTACATTTGGTTCATTATTTGGATTTTTCTGTTCTTCAAAAAACCAATTTAAATAAGCAAATGCATTTTGGGGTAAATTAATTGATTCGGCTTGTTCTTCTAAAGAATTGCTATTATATATAAATTTAAACATATGTGTTCCTTTTTTATATAAAGCCGCCCAACCTAAGTTGAGCGGCTTTCACCATTCTATAAAGAATTATATATAGTTTACATAGTTCCAGTACTACCGATACCACCTGTACGTACGCCTGTTGCATCGTCGTCATTAGTGATAAGGTATTTAGAGAAAATGCCTTGTGCAACGCGTTCGCCTTTTTCAAGAGTAACAGGTTCGTTACCAAAGTTTAGGAGGGCGATCATGATATGACCTTCGTTGTCCTCATTGTTGTAGTAATCACTATCGATGATACCAGTACTATTCACAAGTGCTAGTTTGCGTTTGATAGCCATGCTAGAACGGATGTGGATAGCAAGGTATTCGTCGTATGCCATGAAAGCCTTAAGACCTGTCGGCACGAGAACTACTTGATTTGGTTCTAATGTAACAGCTTCAGCGCATTCAATATCATAGCCTGCGCTTTCTGTGGTTTTACGTGTTGGTAAATTGATATTTTGTTCTTCAAAAGCAGAAACTACTTCAAAGCCACGAATATCCATGTAACACCTCTTATTTCAAACAATCTTTACGGGATAAGTTAATACGGCCTTGTTTATCGATTTCGATAACCTTAACCATAATTTCGTCGCCTACATTTACAACGTCTTCTACATTTTCAACGCGTTCTTTCGCTAATTTGGAAATATGTACAAGACCTTCTTTACCTGGTAATACTTCTACGAAAGCACCAAATGCCATCAAGCGAGTTACTTTACCAAGGTATACTTCACCTACTTCAACCTCTTTAGTAAGGTTTTCGATGATTTGTTGCGCTTTTGCAGCTCCTTCTTGGTCTACAGAAGCGATAAATACAGTACCATCATCTTCAATGTCGATTTTTGCACCTGTTTCATCAATGATGCTACGGATTACTTTACCGCCAGAACCAATTACGTCACGGATTTTATCTGGATCAATTTTCATTGTAATAATACGTGGCGCATATTGGGACATTTGTTGACGAGGTTCAGCAATGGTATCTAACATAATGCCCATGATGTGCATGCGACCTTTATGAGCTTGTTCCAATGCTTCGTGAAGGATTTCACGGGACAAACCAGAAATTTTAATATCCATTTGGATGGCAGTTACACCCTTAGCTGTACCAGCCACCTTGAAGTCCATATCGCCAAGAGCATCTTCCATACCTTGAATGTCTGTTAAGATTGTGTAGTGTTCACCTTGTGTTACAAGACCCATTGCAATACCAGCTACAGGAGCTTTAATAGGTACACCAGCATCCATCAAGGACAATGTAGAGCCACATACGGAAGCCATGGAGCTAGAACCATTGGATTCTAATACTTCAGATACTAGACGCAATGCATATGGGAATTCTTCTTCGCTAGGAATTACAGGTACCAATGCGCGTTCTGCCAAAGCACCATGACCGATTTCACGACGGCCAGGACCACGGGAGGAACGAGTTTCCCCTACGGAGAAGGATGGGAAATTGTAGTGGTGAATATAGCGTTTTTCTGTTTCTAAACCGATGCCATCAATTGTTTGTTTTTCAGACAATGGTGCTACAGTAGCTACGTTCAATACTTGAGTTTGACCACGTGTGAATAGACCGGAACCATGTGTACGAGGCAATACACCTGTACGACAAGAGATTGGACGAACTTCATCAAGTTGACGGCCATCTGGACGGATTTTTTCAACAGTGATCATATGACGAACGATTTCCTTCGTCATAGCATCGAATGCTTTATTTACATCAGCTAAGTTATCTGGGTAGATGTCTGCGAAATGTGCTAATACATCTTCACGTACTTCTGTTTCTTGTGCATCACGTTGTTGTTTATCTGCACAACGAACGGCTGCGTCAAGTTTATCGTGACCATATGCGCGAACTGCATCAGCGATTTCAGCAGGTACGTCTTTGCTTTCAAATACGCGTTTTTCCTTGCCTACTTTAGCTTTTACATCTTCTTGGAATGCAACGATTTTCTTAATTTCTTCGTGAGCAGCCATGATAACTTCAAGAATTGTTTCTTCTGGAACTTCTTGCGCGCCACCTTCAACCATAAGGATAGCATCTTTAGTACCAGCTACTACGATATTAAGGTCAGTTTCTTCTAATTGCGCTTTTGTTGGGTTAACGACAAATTCACCATTTACACGACCCATGCGAACGCCAGCGATTGGGCCAGCCCATGGGATATCGGAAATAGATAATGCTGCAGATGCACCAATCATACCACAGATAGCAGGATCACAATCTTGATCTACGGACATAACTGTAGCTACAACGTGTACTTCGTTACGTACACCTTTATCAAATAGTGGACGAATAGGACGGTCAATCAAACGGCTATTCAAGATAGCAGATTCAGGTGGACGTGCTTCACGTTTAATAAAGCCACCCGGCAAACGACCAATAGCATACATTTTTTCTTCATAATCTACTGTGAGTGGGAAGAAATCGATATCCTTCGCCTCTTTAGAACCTGTAGCGGTAACGAGTACGCGTGTATCGCCATAACCAACCATTACGGCACCGCCAGCTTGTTTTGCAAGTTCCCCAGTCTCGATCGTAAGCGTACGACCAGCTAGGTCCATTTGGAATTGTTCCATTCCTATTCCTCCTAAAAATCTTTTTATACGTATACCTTATTATTATATATCATCTGTTAAAATTAAGCTATTTTTTCACTTTATTAAAAGCAACTAGCACAATAAAAAGGACAGAGTCGCCGCTCTGTCCTTTTTTCTGTGTTTCCACAATAGATTATCGGCAGTTGTTTCCCTTTGCCTAAATTCATTATAACACAAGGAAATAAAATAAAAAAGCCGTCCAAATGGACGGCTAATTGTATTATTTACGAAGACCAAGACGTTCGATAAGGGAACGGTAACGTTCGATATCTTTACGACGAAGGTAGTCAAGCATGTTACGGCGTTGACCAACCAATTTCAACAAACCACGACGGGAATGATGATCTTTTTTGTGTTCTTTCAAGTGTTCAGTTAAGTATGTGATGCGGCTTGTCAAAATCGCAACTTGTACTTCTGGAGAACCAGTGTCACCTTCATGAGTAGCGTATTCTTTAATTACTGCTAATTTAGCTTCTGTAGTTAACATTAATGTTACCTCCTAAAAAAATAATAATCCCGATAAGCTTAAGTAACCGTTGGAGATTCGAATACTTCGCTTACGATATGTCTTATGACTTAGTTAAGTATACAGTATAATCCCCATAGTGTAAAGGTTTTCATGAAAAAAGAGAGGATAATATCCCCTCTTTTTTAAACTATATTATTTAGGTACTTATTTTGAACCGAGCATCATACGGTCACTTAACGCACCTTCGCCAGCTACTTCAAATTTTTGTAACAAATCAGCAACTGTTAATTTTTTCTTTTCTTCCCCTTTTACATCATAGATGATACGACCAGCGTCCATCATGATAAGACGATTACCAAAGCGCAATGCGTCGCGCATGTTATGAGTAATCATAAGGGTTGTTAGATTATGTTCTGAAACAAGTTTATCTGTTAATTGCAATACATTTTCAGCTGTCTTAGGATCAAGTGCTGCTGTATGTTCGTCCAAGAGTAATAAATCAGGACGAAGCATAGTAGCCATAAGCAATGTAATAGATTGACGTTGACCACCAGATAATAGGCCCATCCGTGCAGATAGACGGTCTTCAAGGCCTAGACCTAATAGTGCAAGGCGTTCTTTAAAGAATGCTTGTTCACTATCTTTGAAAGCCCATTTAAGACCTAAGTTTTTGCCACGGCGCATCGCAAGAATCAAGTTTTCTTCGATTTGCATATTGCCTGCTGTACCAACCATAGGATCTTGGAATACACGGCCGATGTATTTAGCACGTTTGTATTCTGGCATTTTTGTTACATCAATATTATTGATGGTAATACTGCCTTCATCGACAGGAAATACACCAGCGATGGAGTTTAGCAATGTACTTTTACCAGCACCATTACCACCAATTACGGTACAGAAATCGCCTTCTTCTAAACGAAGGTCGATGCCTTGTAGTGCAGTTTTTTCATTAATTGTGCCCTTAAAGAAGGTCTTTACCATATTTTTTACTTCTAACATAGTGTCCTCCTTAACGAGCTAACCATTTGGCTTTCAATGTAGGCAAAGAAAGCGCGATGGCAACAAGAATAGCAGTGAATAATTTTAAATCGTTTGGTGGCATACCCATGTAGAGTACGGCAGCGATTACGATACGATATACGATAGAACCGAGTACTACGGCAACGAGGCTACGTACGAAGGATTTCGTACCGAACACAACCTCACCGATGATAACGGATGCCAAGCCAATTACAATGGTACCAATACCCATACCTACGTCGGCAAAACCCTGGAATTGACCGATAAGCGCACCGGACATACCAACAAAACCATTGGAAATCAATAGACCAAGAACGATCATATTATCTGTGTTCACGCCTTGGGCGCGAATCATTTGAGGGTTAACACCTGTTGCGCGTAGAGCTGTACCAATTTCAGTGCCGAAGAACCAAAATAGTAATAAACATACCACAACAGCTACAATAACACCAACAATAGCAGCAGACCACATATTTGGTGTGTGAAGTACGCTACCAATAATTGTATAAATTGTATCCATACGAAGTAAGGATACGTTCGCTTTCCCCATGATATGAAGATTAATGGAGTACAAAGCAATCATTGTTAAGATACCAGCTAATAGTGCAGGAATCTTTAATTTTGTATGAATCCAACCTGTTACGGCACCAGCAGCCATGCCACCTACGCCAGCAATCAAGATAGAAAGAATTGGGTTCATACCAGTTGTAATCAAGATGGCGGAAATGGCCGCCCCCATTGGGAATGTCCCTTCAACAGTCAAGTCGGCCACATCAAGGACGCGGAAGGTAATGAATACACCGACCGCCAACAAGGACCACAAAAGGCCTGTTGTTATGGTGCCTACCACTAAATCTAACATCAAAATCTCCTCTTTTATTTCATATCTTTACGAAGTGCATCAGGAATTGTGATACCTAATTTTTTAGCACGTTCTTCGTTGACAGTCAATTTAATATCTTTTTGAGTTTCGATGGCCATATCGCTAACTTTTGCTTCGCCAGAAAGAACTTTAGCTGCCATCAAACCTGTTTGATAACCCAATTTATAGTAATCTACAGAATATGTTGCTACGCCACCAGTCATTGTCATACCTTCATCAGCTGCAAATACTGGAATTTTAGCAGCATCTGTAATTTGTGCTAAGTTAGCCATAGCAGATGCTAATACATTATCTGTTGGTGTATAAATAGCTTGTACATCTTGATTTACAAGATTTGTTGCTGCTTGTTGAATATCGTTTACGTTGGAAACTGTAGCTTCTACAACTGTAATACCTTTAGTAGCAGCATAGGCTTTCATTTTTTCAACTTGTAATTGGGAATTAATTTCAGAAGATGTGTAAATCGCACCAATACGTTTAACATTTGGAACTAAAGCGATGATAAGATCTACCTCTTTTTCAACAGGTGTCATATCAGAAGTACCAGTTACGTTGCCACCTGGATGTTCGTTAGATTGAACAAGTTTAGCTGTCACATAGTCTGTAATAGCTGTACCTAAGATTGGCATATCATGAGATGCATTTGCCATCGTTTGAGCCGCTGGCGTTGCGATTGCTAATACTAAATCCTTTTTATCAGATACGAAACGTTGTGCAATACTATTCAAATTAGATTGGTCAGCTTGTGCATTTTGTTGGTCAATTTTAATGTTTTCCCCATCTTTAAAACCTTTAGACGCAAGACCATCTACAAAGCCTTTATTAGCAGCATCAAGGGATGGATGTTCTACTAATTGAATAACGCCAATTTTCTTTTGGTCACTAGTAGTAGTATTGGAACCACAACCAGCTACCATTGCCATAACAGTGATGGCACTAAGTGCCACTGCAATACCTTTTTTCCAGTTCATGTATAACTCCTTACCAGTTAAGTATTAAATCATAGTTGCTTTGTTCATCAAATCCTCTGGTAAGGTGATGCCCAATTTTTGTAATTTATCTTTATTTACAACTAATTTGAATTCTTTTTGCATTTCAATCGGCATATCTTCGACTTTAGCTTCACCAGTTAGCACCTTAGCCGCCATCAAGCCAGTTTGGTAACCAAGTTTGTAGTAGTCTACAGATAAGGACATAACCGCACCGCCTTTTACATGGTTATCTTCACCGCCGAATACAGGAATTTTTGCAGGGTCGGTAATCGCTACAAGATTACTCATAGCAGATGCTACCACATTATCTGTTGGTACATAAATGGCATCAACACGTTGAGATACAAGGTTTTGTGCCGCTTGTTGAATATCGTTTACATTGGAAACAGTAACCTCTTCAACCTTAATGCCCTTTGTCGCTGCGTAAGCTTTCATCTTTTCAACTTGAATTTGAGAATTTACTTCGCTAGAACTATAAATCGTACCGATTGTTTTAGCATTTGGCAATACTTTTAAAATCAAATCTACTTGTTGTTCTACAGGGTTCATATCAGATGTACCGGATACATTACCACCTGGATGTTCATTAGATTTAACAAGTTTAGCAGCTTCGTAATCAGTAATAGCTGTACCCAAGATTGGAATGTCATGAGTTGCATTCGCCATGGATTGAGCCGCTGGCGTAGCAATTGCTAAAATCAAATTTTTACGATCAGATACAAAACGCTGTGCAATACTATTCAAATTAGATTGGTCAGCTTGTGCGTTTTGTTGATCAAAGGTAATTTTATCAGATAAGCCCTTTTCCTTAAGAGCATCAACAAAACCTTTATTTGCCGCATCTAGTGCTGGATGTTCTACAAGTTGTACAACACCAACCTTATATTCTCCATTAGATGTAGTTTCATTTGTGCCACAGCCTGTGAAAGCCATCAATGCTGCCGCCGTGAGCGCGAGGGCAATGCCTTTTTTCAAGTTCATTGGGTCTTCCTTCCTATATTCGAAATAATAATACTTCTATTATAAACAACTTTGAGCACTACATCAATGTATCAGACTAAAGTATTTTACATTTGTCCTTATGTAGAGCACATATTGTATTCTAACAGATTTATTATTTATCTAGAGAAGCTAGCATATCCTCTGTCAATTCATTGGCTGCTAGAATGTATTCTTTTAGTGTCCCCTTATCGAGGGCCACCTTCATTACGGGCACTTCAAATGGGTCAAGGATGACACACATTAAAATTTCTCCCGTTACATAATAGCCCACAACGGCTTCCCCTTCATCTTCATCTAAGGTTTCTCGTTTAACAGTCACACAATATGGTTTCATGACCTCCATAGCAGCTTTAGCCACCTCTTCGCGGGTAGCGATATATTCTTTTGCCTTTGTTTCAGGAATATCAAAAATATCGACCTTTACGGTCTTAACCTCTGTTGCCTCTCCCTTCGCCGCCTCGATAGCAGCGCCTAATTCCGTTTGTTTCATCCTATACCTCACATAACATGGACTTTCACCAATGGTGAAAGCCCCATCATACTAGATTGTTTCATCATCTGCATTCAAAAATGCTACGTAACAACGTTTTGCTTCATAAATATCGGCCTTAGATGTAACCTCCCATGGTGCATGCATGCTAAGAACAGCAACGCCACAGTCGATTACATTCATACCATATAAGGCCATGATATACGCAATGGTGCCACCACCGCCAAGGTCAACCTTGCCGAGTTCAGCCGTTTGGTATGTTACGTTATTAGATTCCATTACACGGCGGATAAAGCCCATATATTCTGCATTGGCATCGTTGGAACCGGATTTACCACGAGAACCGGTAAATTTATTAAATACGACGCCCATACCGAGGTAAGAAGCATTTTTCTTTTCAAAAGCAGATGCATACAATGGATCATATCCAGCGCTAACATCAGAGGATAGCATACGAGAATTTTCCAATGTACGGCGCACATTTACCGAATTAGGTTTACCCATCAATGTTAAGATTTCTGCTACCGCATTTTCAAAGAATTTGGATTGCATGCCTGTAGCACCGACGGAACCAATTTCTTCTTTATCTACCAATAAACAGCAAGTCGTACGTTTTACCTTATCAACTTCGAGCATAGCCACCAAGGATGTATAAGCACAGACACGGTCATCTTGGCCGTATGCTAATACCATGGAGCGATCAAAGCCCATATCGCGCGCCTTACCAGCTGGTACAATTTCAAGTTCAGCAGATAATAAATCGCGTTCTACAAATCCATATTCTTTTTCAAGAAGGTTATTAATAAATTTAGTAACCCCTTCTTTTTCTTCATCTTTAACAGGACGACTACCGATGAGAAGATCAAGAGCCTCACCTTCAATCACCTTGGCTGCATTCTTTTGCATTTGTTCTTGTCCTAAATGAGGCAATAAATCTGTAATGCAGAATACAGGATCAGATTCTTTATCACCAATATTAATGTTGATGCGTGTACCATCTGTTTTTACTACAACACCATGAATGGCAAGCGGCATAGCTACCCAGTGGTATTTTTTTATACCGCCATAGTAGTGTGTATCCCAAAACACCAAATTGCTATCTTCATATTGAGGATTTTGTTTTACGTCAATGCGCGGTGAATCGATATGAGCACCAAGGATATTCATACCGAGGTCTAAATTATCGGTACCGATATTAAATAGCGCAATAGATTTATCCATATGAGTATAGTAGATCTTATCGCCCGCTTTAATTGGCGTGTTAGATTTAATCAAGTCTTTTAAATCAACATAGCCCGCTTTTTTGGCAGCTTCTACAGATTGAATGACACATTCCCGTTCTGTTTTACCATTATCCAAAAATTGACGATACGAGTCACCTAATGACATCACGTCTTGTAATGTTTGTTCGTCATAATTATGCCAAGCATATTTACGTTCCATAATTTCATTCCTCTCTATATAAGCATACAGCACAATATATCGTGTGTTATGCTTTTGATTTTTCTAATAATTCTTTTTGACGGCGCTCATAGTAGAGCCGCTCTTTCTCTCGGTTAATTTCCGATTTTTCTCTATATAGTTTATCGATTTCATCAGTACTATGACTCAATACCTTTGTTACATAAAACTTGGTAATTCCCGACTTAATCGTATATTTTCCTACCTTTAACTGAATGGCAAATGCTCCGTGTTTCGGACAAACGCCTATAGATAAATGCTTATCTCCTTGTATCCGTTCAGGACGTGTCGTTTCCAACCGACTTTGGCAATAGGGACAAAAGGATAATCGCACTCGTCTATCATAAACGATACGTTTCTTTTCTTGAAAGTTATCGTACATAAAAAAGGTCAAACCCGGTGGATATAAAAATGGATTTGGCGCCTCTTTCCGTATGGAATCATAATGCAATAATGCTGTTGGCAAATCTAGCTTTTGGCAGATATGTGCCGTAAATATAGCATCGTGAAGTGCATTATGAGCAGATAATTCTTCAGATGATATGTGTAAATCCTCCATAGCATGAGCTACGGAGTACTGTTGTGTCGTGCCATATCGTTGATAGCTGTATAGCATCTGTGCATCCGCCCAAGAATCATAGTCAATACTCTTTAATTTATGGAGCAATAAATTTTCTCGCAATATAAGAATATCGTCAGCACCCCAAGACAGGAGCATATAATCCTTGCCACACCATTGTTGAAAATGACTGTAGGCCGCCCTAAATGGGACACCGCGATTCAAATCTTGATTGGTGATTCCTGTAAGGGCCTTTACATGCTTATGCATATGTGGTAAATATTTAGGTTTTACATACATTGTGAACGAATCCACAATCTCTAAATTCTCATTGAGCTTAATAGCTCCGATTTGAATGATTTCACCGGTCAACGGCATCCGTGCTCGCTTCATAAAGCTAATGTCGTTGCTATATGGTTGATTCCACTCTAAATCAAAAATAATATAATCCATAACTTACGATTCCTGCAGTAATGTTTCAGCTGCCTTAATCACTTGTTCTTCGGTAATAACAGAAATACCTTTATACTTGCCTTCTTTAATAACCTGTTTCATACTTTTACCAATTTCATAATGGTCCATCGACTCAAGTACAATAGATTTTGCTTGGTACGGACCATAGAAAAATGGATTAGACGGTCCATAAAGGGCTACGATAGGAACACCCTGACTAATGGCTACATGCATAGGTCCAGAATCATTCGTAATCAGCAAGTCACACCATTTCATGGCCGCAGCTAAAGGGCCCAATTTAAAAGCACCTGTAGCCACGATTGGCGACGTCTTCATCTGTTCTACAACAGGTTTTACCATGTCCAAATCCATGGGGCCCCCAAAAAATACAGTTTTATATCCTTTATTGCCAAAATAATCGGCTACATCTGCAAAGCGCTCTGCGGGCCATCTTTTTTCAGGCACTGCACTGCCAATATTAAAACCAATAATCTTATCACGAGGCATAACGCCTTGGCTTTTATAAAAACGGAATACCTCGTCATTCCACTCCTTACTAGTCTCGATATGTAATCCGTGATTAGCTACGTCGGTGACGCCTAATTGCTCTAATACGTTAATGTACATATCAGCAGCATGACGTGTCTTGCGATCAAGACGGGTATATTTCGTCATAAATGGTCTAAATAGGAAATGACTCATCCCTGTCGTTACCTTACCGTGAATTTTCCATGCCAAATATGATGTACGTTCATTAGGATGCAGATTGATAACGATATCTGGACGACCTTGGTCGTTAATGCGACGAGCGATTTCATTTAACCCTTTAATGCTATTATGACGTCCTTTTTTATCGACCGTAATCAAATCATCGATATAAGGATTGTATTTCATCACATCTTGTAACTTTTCATCAATCACATAGGTGATATGACTATGAGGTGCTGCTTTACGCAACACCTCTAGAAATGGAGTCGTTAATACTACATCACCTAAATGCATGAGAAAGGTTACGACAATACGTTTATAATCAAGTTCCATCATAAATCCTTTCTCAACATTTCAGAATACACATCCCATACCGCATCTACTGGAATTTGTGCCATACAGTCGGGATCATCTACTAGCGGCTGTTCAGGTGTAGCCTTAGATGTAGGGGAAATAATAAGATGCACATGACTGCCCCCATATGGGCCCGTTCTATGCGGTGATGTCGTGCCAAACAACGCGATTAATGGTTTCTTTAACGCGTTTGCAATATGTAAAGGCCCCGTATCAGCGCTGATGAAAATATGGCAGTGACGAATCAACTCGATTAACTCAGCCATGGTCGTTTGACCAACTAAATTAATGAGATTATCGCTCTTCACATAGTTTTCTATAAATTGACCTTTTTCAGCATCATCAGGCGAACCTGCAATGACCACCTTTTTACCACTTTCACAAAGGCGAATACATAATTCACCAAAATTTAATAACGGCCATTCCTTAACAATCCATCGCGCACCAGGTACAACGACAACATAATCATCGGTTACACCTAGTTCGGATAGCCGGTTGCGAATCTTCCCTTCTGCTGCATGGTCATGAGGCATTGGAAATTCCACGCCATCCACTTCGCCACCTAAGGCACGTACCGTATCGAGATAGCGCTCAATAACGTGATCATATTTATGAGCTCCTACTAGAGCTTTATTAACTAATTGACTGCCCTCGCGAAGTTCCCAATAGCCATATTTCTCAGGAGAACCCGATAGTAGAGATACAATGGCACTTTTGGCGATACATTGTAAATCTAAGGTCATATCGAAATGACGACTATGTAGTTCTTTACGAAGATTCCATAAATAAGACGGCGATTTTAATTGTTTCTTATCGATGACAATTACTTCGTCCACCCAAGGGGTACCTGGCAAGAGGCTCGCAAATTGTTCATGTATGGCCCAGGTAATTTTTGCGTGCGGCAAATTTTGGCGCAATGCATATAATGTTGGCAATGCGTGAATGACATCACCTAAGGAACTCATTTTTATGATGAGTATATTGGAATAGTCCTTCATAATAACCCCTCTATGAACGAAGAATACACACAAATGTGGTTCATCCAAAAATTAATGCTTTAAAATCTTTTTCATGAAATTTAATAGATTGGATTCTGTAAACAGATATCCCTTTATCCCTGCAGCCTCAGCAGCATCTACATCACGTTGGCTATCACCGATGAGAAAACTATGTTCTACATCAACATTAAAATCCTTGATAGCTTGCAAAATCATACCAGGCTTTGGTTTACGACAATTACAATCGACAGCATAGCGTTCTACAGTGCCATCCTTGTGATGTGGGCAATAATAGAAATGTAAAATAGGTGCACCTGCTTTAAATAGCTCATTTCCCATATAATCATGTAGGATTTGTACATCGGTTTCCTTATAATAACCTCGTGCCACACCACTTTGGTTTGTTACGACTATAAGTTCATAACCAGAATCATGGGCTAATTTCAATGCTTCTTTTGCACCATCAACCCACTGTAGATCCGCTATCTTATAGAGATAGGAAACATCCTTGTTGATAACCCCATCTCTATCGAGGAATAACACCTTTCTCATACTACATCCTTTACAATTATCAAAGAATTGACATTAATCTGTCACAACAAATTAACGCAAGTAACCTTCGTTATTATCTAATAATTCACAATATTCTTTTACGGCATCAGCTAATAGTGTGAATCCCTTATCATAACCAGCCGCCAATAATTTTGTTGTGTCAGCTTCTGTAAAGCTTTGGTATTTACCAATCAACACTTCTGGGAACGGAATGTATTCAATGCGACCTTTACCATTATAGTCAATAACAGCTTGCATGAATTCATTGAAGCTATGTGCGTGACCTGTACCGCAGTTGAATGTACCAGAAATTTCAGGATGTTCCCAAAAATAGAAGTTTACATTTACCACGTCTTTGACATAGATGAAATCACGTGTTTGACCACCATTTTCATAGCCATCTGTGCCTTCAAACAAATTGATAACGCCTGTTTCTTGGTTCTTATAGAACATTTGGCGTACAAGAGATGCCATTTTATCCTTATGCGCTTCGTTAGGACCAAATACATTGAAATAACGCAAACCTACGACTTGCGCTGTATATTCGCCTTCAAATTTACGTACATAACGGTCAAATAATAGTTTAGAATATGCATACGGATTTAAAGCTTCTTCTGCTTCTGGCTTTTCTACAAAGCCATTTGTACCATTACCATACGTAGATGCAGAGGATGCATAGATAAATGGAATAGCACGATCTTGGCAATAGTGGAATAGATTTTTGGAACCTTCGTAGTTGTTCTTCATCATATATTTGCCATTGTATTCCATCGTATCTGCACATGCACCTTCATGGAAAATGACTTCAATAGGACCTACATTGAATGTGCCGTCTGCAATGGCAGCATCAAAATCATCACAGTCAATGTAATCTAAATAATCTAAATTTTGGAGATTGCGAATTTTACGACCATCTGTTAAATCATCAACGATTAAAATATCATTGCGACCGCGTTCGTTTAAGGCTTTCACAATATTACTACCAATAAAACCGGCACCACCAGTTACAATAATCATAATTTCCCCTCCTTAGCCATCGTGGCTATTTTCTTTACGATATCCGATGTAGAGTATCCTTCTTTAAATGAAAGTACCTCTACTTCATCTACAGATTCTCTACCAACGATATCCTCTTTTTTATAATCGCCGCCCTTAACAAGAATATTAGGGCGTAAGTATGCTAATAATTCGGCAGGTGTATCCTCCTCAAAAAGGACAACACCATCTACACATTGTAAGGCGCTTAATAAGGCTGCTCTATCCTCTTCGGATACGATAGGTCTTGTTTCACCTTTTAAACGTCTAACAGACGCATCAGAGTTTAGTCCAATAATGAGGTGAGCACCAAGTTGTGCCGCCTCTTGTAAATACGTAATGTGCCCTCGATGCAGAATATCAAAGCAACCATTTGTAAATACGACGGTTTCGTCCATGCTTTGCCATTTATCGATTAACGCTTTCATTTCTTCTTTCGTATATAAAGGACTAGATGTTGTCAATTGGCGTACAGAGCGCCATAACTCAATCAACTCTTGGCGATGGATTGGATATGTTCCCACCTTAGATACGACGATACCAGCAGCTCCATTAGCGATATGTAGGGCTAAACGCATGGATAAACCACTGGCTAAGCATGAAATCATCATAGCTACGACCGTATCACCAGCGCCACTCACATCGAATACATCCTGTTGTGTTGCTGGATTATGCCAAGTTCTACCATCCTTAGCCACAACGGTAATACCCTTAGCGGAACGAGTACCGATAATATATTTAATATTAACCTTATTAAGTACTTCCTTAGCCGCCTCAATAACTGAGGTATCATCATTCGGAATCACACGACCTAATGATTCACCCAATTCTTTTACATTCGGTGTAATACATGTAGCACCATCATATTTGGACCAATCAGCACCCTTAGGATCTACGATGGTCTGTACTTGATACGTGTTCGCCAACTTGAATACATGTTGCAACAGTGTCGGTGTGCATACGCCTTTTCCATAATCGGATATGACGATGCCTTGTAATCCACGTTGACAAAGCTCTTCTAGCCAACTGATTAATTGTTCTTCTTCAGCAGCTGTAATAGGTGTAATCGTTTCAAAGTCAAGGCGCATCATTTGTTGACGGTCACCTAAAATACGCATTTTAGTAATCGTAGACCGACTTTCATCATGGATGAGACCGGATGTATCAATATGATCAGCGGCCAATAAGTTATCAAGCACTCTACCATGGTCATCGACACCAGCTACGGCCCCTAAATAGACATGGCAATCGAGATTGGCTAAGTTAGACGCTACGTTACCTGCCCCGCCAAGCACTTCTTTCACAGAGGATACGCGATTGACCGGCACAGGAGCCTCTGGTGAAATACGGCTCACATCGCCAAATACATAACGATCCACCATAACATCACCGATAACTGCAATGTTTAGGTTCGGTAATGAATTTGTCAAAAACTCATTCACTGTTTTTGTAATCATAGGTCCCCTTTCAAGAAATCTGTGATTTCTTCCCTATCTCGATTAATAATCTTCTTCAATAAGTTCGCAAATGATATGGCCTGCTAAAATGTGCATTTCTTGAATACGTGCCGTAACAGTACTTGGAATAGCTAGTGTAAGATCGCATAATTCTGCCAATTTACCGCCACCTTCACCGGTGAAAGCAATCGTGTGCATACCTGTATTTCGTGCCATTTCCACGGCTTTCACAACATTTTTTGAATTACCCGATGTGGAAATACCGATAAGTACATCCCCAGAACGGCCTAAGCCTTCAACTTGACGCGCAAACACTGCATCATAGTCATAATCATTGGCAACAGCTGTCAAAATAGATGTATCTGTGGTAAGCGCAATGGATGCAAGAGAGCGGCGTTCTTTTTTAAAACGTCCAATAAGTTCTGCTGCAAGATGTTGAGAATCCGCAGCGGAACCACCATTACCACAGAATAAAATTTTATTGCCACTATTCAAAGCCACAATACAGCGGTTAGCAATTTCTTGAATAACATCCATCTGATCCATTGTTTTACTAAACACATCAAGATGGTCTGTAAATCGATTCGCAATGATTGGATTTATATCTGTCATTATAAAATCTCCTTTAGTAGGCGATCCGCGTTTTTCCAAAATAGTTTTTCCGTTTGTTCTTCTGAAAGCCCGGCGCCTCTAAATGCATCATACAAACGATGCATATCTGAAATATCCTCAATTTCTGTATTTGGCTTGATACCATCAAAATCAGTGCCTAGAGCGATTACATCTTCACCGCCCTTATTGATGATATACAATCCGTGCTTCACAATATCATCGATGCGACTGATAGGTGAAGTCCCTAAGAATGATTGAGCAAAGTTCAAACCTATAACGCCACCCTTTTCACCAATTAAACGGATCAAGTGGTCCGGCAAATTACGACGATGAGCTGTCACTTCTCGCGCATTAGAATGAGATGCAATAAAAGGCACATCAAGAATATCGCCTAATTGTTCTGTTCCCCCATCATTAAGATGAGAACAATCAACAATCATGCCTAATTCTTGCATCCGTTCTACAAATGCAATGCCTGTTTCAGTCAATTTCTTATGAGAATCTCCAGTATTAGGTTCCCCCAATTCATTAGGATAATTCCAGGTCAATGTAATAAGTCGAACACCATCAGCGTAAGCCTTGTCTAACTTAGCTAAATCGCCTCCAAGGACTCCCCCCTCTTCAATGGATAATAAAGCAGCTACTTTATGATTTTCATAACACGCTGTAATATCATCATAAGAACGCACATGACTGATATAGTCGCTATATTTTTGTATCTGACTATCGAACAATTGGCGCATAGATTCGTATCTACCATACGAATCGTCTTGTTCTTCTAAGTCTACAAATAATGCAAAATCCTGCAATCGACTATGCCCTTTGATAAGGCGCTCAATATCAATTTTCCAGTTATTAGAAAATAAATCACCATCATGAGGGTGGTCGATTAATTGCATTATCGTATCACAATGTAAATCAATCATATATTCACGCTATTTCTTTGCTTTTTTAGCATCTAATTTTTTTAATGCTTTAAGTTCAGCCATAAAGCTGTCAATATTATCAAACTTACGATATACTGAAGCAAAACGTACATAGGCAACTTGGTCAATATCTTTTAATTGTTGTAATACAAGTTCACCAATACGATCTGTAGAAATCTCTTGATTTACTTCATTGCGAATGTCTCGCTCTACATTATTGACCACTTCTTCCATAACGGACATAGGCACTGTTCGTTTGTCACAAGAACGTAACAAGCCATTTAACAATTTACCACGGTCAAATAATTCACGGCGACCATTCTTCTTTGCTACCATGAGTGGTACTTCTTCGATGATTTCATAAGTAGTAAAGCGGCGTCCACAATTAATACACTCCCGACGACGACGGATACTATTTCCTTCATCTGTCGTTCTTGAGTCTGTTACCTTCGTGTCTGTATGTTGGCAATAAGGACATCTCATTAGCTAATACTCCTTTTCTAATCAGTCAGTAATCATGAAAAAGGCACAATACGCCTATTTTCTTATACCTTATATAGTACCATATTTAGTAGGAAAAGTCCCCCATATAATACAAAGGAGTATTATATGGGGGACTTTTTTATACACTTACGCGCTAAATCGTATGAAATTAACGTTTAATAGCATCTTCAATATGTAACAAGCAATCACCGGATTCGATACGGCTGCCTTCACGAACAAGAATTTCTTCAACGATACCACCGATAGGAGCTGTAATTGTTGTTTCCATCTTCATAGCTTCTGTTACGATTAATGGTTCACCTTTAGTTACGGATTGACCTTTCTTAACTAGAATCTTAACAACGGAACCAGACAACGTAGCACCAATTTCACCAGGGTTAGATTCATTTACTTTACGACGAACAACGCCAGTTGTTTTAGCATGTTTATCATGAACTTTAATAGAACGTGGTTGGCCATTAAATTCAAAGAGAACAATGCGATTACCATCTTCATCAGGATCGGATACACCATTCATCTTGATAATTAATGTTTTACCTTTTTCAATAGTAACTTGAATTTCTTCACCACGTTTCATACCAAAGAAGAATGTTGGTGTATCTAGTACAGATACATTACCAAAGTCTTTAGTAAATTTAGTGTAGTCTTTAAATACTTTAGGATACAAGCAGTATGCACTTACATCTTCATCAGTAGTATTAGCACCCATTTCGTTTAATTCATTACGAACATGTTCGAAATCAGTTGGAGGTAATACTGCACCAGGACGAACAGTAATAGGGCGAGCACCTTTCAAGATGATTTTTTGAAGTTCTTCAGGGAACCCTTGATATGGTGTACCTAGACGACCTTCGAAAAATTCTACTACTGATTGAGGGAAATCAAGAGTATCACCTTTTTCATAGATATCTTTTTCAGTCAAATTATTTTGTACCATGTACAATGTCATATCACCAACGACTTTAGAAGAAGGTGTTACCTTGATGATATCACCAAACATCATATTAACTTGGTGATATACTTTTTTAATGTCTGTCCAACGATCACCAAGTCCAACCATTTTAGCTTGTTGTTGCAAGTTGGAATATTGACCGCCTGGCATTTCATGTTGGTATACTTCTGTATTTGGATATTTTTCAGCTTTATCAACGCCTCTGTAGTAAGGACGAATACTACCGAAGTAATGAGACATTTCTTCCATGTAGTCGATGTTCATTTGTGGTTGACGTTCAGTACCAGCTAAAGCGTAATACATAGAATTCATGCTAGGTTGGCTTGTACCATTTGCAAATGCAGAGTAAGCTAAGTCGATTACGTCTACACCAGCATCTACAGCACGTCCATAAGAATAAATAGTATTGCCAGAACCTTCATGAGAATGCAAATGAATTGGTACTGTTACAGCGTCTTTCAAAGCGGACACTAAGTTGTATGCAGCTTGAGGTTTCAACAAACCAGCCATATCTTTAATAGCAATGATATTGGCACCAGCATTTTGCAATTCTTTAGCCATTTTTACATAGTAATCAAGATTGTATTTAGGACGATTGCTATCGAGGATATCGCCTGTGTAGCACAATGCAACTTCAGCAATCTTATTTTGATTGCGAACTTCATCGATGGCAACCTTCATATTGTCAAGGCTATTCAAGCTATCAAATACGCGGAATACGTCGATACCATTTTTAGCGGACAATTGAATGAAATTACGAACTACATTATCAGGATAGGATGTATAACCAACGGCATTAGCACCGCGAATCAACATTTGAAGCAATGTATTAGGCACTTCTTTACGGAACATGCGCAAACGTTCCCATGGATCTTCGTGCAAGAAGCGATAGGATACGTCAAATGTTGCACCGCCCCAACATTCTAAGGAGAATAGATTTGGTACACCTTTAGCGGCATCGCCAGCTACGCGTGCCATATCGATGGTACGCAAACGTGTAGCAAATAAGGATTGGTGAGCATCACGCCATGTTGTATCTGTAAAGAATACTTGTTTTTGGTCAGCCAACCATTTACTGAAACCTTCTGGACCTAATTCGTCGAATTTTTGTTTTGTACCAGGTGCTGGAGATACATCTAGTTTAGATGGCAATTGCATTGGTTCAAAATCAGGTACCTCTTGAGGGCCTGCACCGGAGTAACCATTGATTGTAGTATCCGCAATGTAGCGAAGCAATTTAGTACCACGGTCGCGATCTGGTTTTAATTCGAATAATTCAGGATGGTCTTCAATGAAGTTAACTGTGTAGTTACCACTTTGGAATTCAGGGTTTTCAAGAACGTTAATCAAGAAATGAATGTTTGTTTTAACGCCACGAATACGGAATTCTTTCAAGCAACGAAGCATTTTACGAATAGTTTCTTCGTTGTTAGGACCGAATGCAGTTGCTTTTACCAATAGGGAATCATAGTAAGGTGTTACTACGGCGCCTGTGAAAGCATTACCAGAGTCAAGGCGAATACCAAAGCCGCCGGAACTACGATATGCTAAGATTTTACCAGTATCTGGCATAAAGTTGTTCTTAGGATCTTCTGTAGTGATACGACATTGAATTGCAGTACCTTTACAAGGAATTTCATCTTGTTCAGGAATGCCTATTTCTGGGCTGTGCAAATCATAGCCTTCAGCGATACGAATTTGAGAATGAACAATATCGATGTCCGTAATCATTTCTGTTACGGTATGTTCTACTTGGATACGAGGGTTAACTTCGATGAAATAGAAGGAACCGTCAGAAGTTACCAAGAATTCAACAGTACCAGCATTAACGTAGCCAACATTTTTCATGATTTTTACGGCTGCATCACATACGGCTTTACGAGTTTCTAATGGCAATGCAAAAGCTGGTGCCATTTCAACAACCTTTTGGTGACGGCGTTGTACAGAGCAGTCACGTTCATGTAAATGAACGACATTGCCATGTTCATCACCTAAGATTTGAACTTCAATATGTTTAGGTTCAACGATGAGTTTTTCTACATATACATCATCATCACCAAATGCTGCTTTAGCTTCGGATTTAGCGCGGTCATAAGCATCGCGTAACTCTTCTTTGCGGTGAACTTCGCGCATACCACGACCGCCACCACCGTTTACGGCTTTAATCATCAATGGATAGCCGTGAGTTTCAGCAAATTCTTCTAATTGTGCAAAATCACGCAATGCCCCATCAGAACCTGGAATCATTGGAATGTCTGCCAATTTAGCTTGCGTGCGAGCATTAACCTTGTCGCCGAACATATTCAAATGTTCTACGTGAGGACCAATGAAAATGATGCCTTCTTCACCGCAACGACGCGCGAACTCTTCGTTTTCGGATAAGAAACCATAGCCAGGATGGATAGCATCAATGTCATGCTCTTTAGCAATGCGGATGATATCTTCAATATCCAAATAGGCATCAACTGGTTTTTTACCTTCCCCAACCAAATATGCTTCATCAGCTTGGTTACGGTGCAAGGACAATGTGTCTTCTTTAGAATAGATAGCTACTGTTTTAATACCCATTTCGTTACATGCACGAAATACGCGGATTGCGATTTCGCCACGATTGGCTACCAAAACTGATTTAATTTTCTTCATAATTGCCTCCTACCGAGTCCTATCGAATGATAGATTTGTGTGCATTGATATACATTGTTTACGTGTATATCGAAATACATGTTTTACTTAAACATTTATCACTTTTTTTGATATCCGACTATGAATCAAATATACTTCTATTATACAATAATTTTCAGATATTAAAAGCATTAATCATCAATATGATTATATTTATAAATTATATAACTTAATATAGAAATTATTCTATTCATTAATTTTTCATATGTATTTTTACATACACCGGATGGGGAATAAGATTATATTTATGTAATTTATTCATCACCCAAGAAATGTTGCATTAAATGATTCAATTGTTCTTGGTCACGAGCCCCCATCGTTTCAACAGCAGAATGCATAGCTAATAATGGTAAGCCAATGTCCATCGTCCGCATTGGTAACATAGCTGATGAAATAGAACCTACAGTTGAGCCGCCCGGAATATCAGAACGATTAACATAAATCTGGTAGGCTACATTAGCTTCCTCACAAAGGCCTTTCACAATGGCAATAGCCTTTGCATCGCCTGCATAAGATTGGCTACAGGCCTGTTTTAATGTAACGCCTCCATTGAGTACCGGAAAATTGGTAATATCATTTTTCTCTGGATAATTTGGATGTAATCCATGGGCTACATCAGATGAAATCATGAAGCCACGAGCCACATCTAAATCCATATCATCACGGCTTAATCCTAAACTGCGATACACACGTTCTAATAAGTTTGGCAATAACATTCCTGCTCCGCCTTGTTTAGTACGGCTACCCACCTCTTCATTGTCGAATAGGATTGCACAGCGAATACCGTCAACTTTATTTTTCTTTGCCTCTACAATACCCGCAAGAACACCGAAGCAAGACGTTAAATTATCAAGTCTTGGAGAACTAATGAAATCGAAATCTGTACCAACTAATGCTCCTTCTGTTACAGGATAGAGTGTAATTTCATAGGATAGAATTTCAGATGAATCACAATTAATCTCGTCTGCTAAAAATTGATTCCATGCCTCCTCCTCAGATTTTGTCGTATCTCCATCTGGCTTCATCATGATGATAGGTAACATTTCTTTTTGTCGATTCAATGCTACCCCATCATTCACATTACGATTCATATGAATTGCTAAATTAGGAATAATAGCGATTGGCCGTTTCGTATCAAATAAAACGGAATCAACATCATATGGGTTCTCACCTTTTAAAACAACGGTCCCCGCCGCACCTAAAGGTCGATCTAACCAGGTATTTTGAATTAATCCACCATACATCTCAACATTGAGCTTTGTGTATCCTTTCACATCAGTAATAGGATTTGGCTTGACCCGTATAGCAGGAAAATCTGTGTGAGCCGATGCAATACGTAAGGAATGACGATAGTCCTCGCCTATGTGAAAGGCAAATAATGTCGTACCAAATACATTAACCACATAATTTCCAGATGTTAGATTCCAAGGTTCTTCTAAGGATAACTCTGTAAATCCTGCATCTAATAATAGTTGCAAACTAGTATCTACCGTATGATACGGAGATGTACATCCTTTGATATATTTTATTAATTGAGGATTATCAAATTTCATATGACCTCCTACTTAATTATTACATGCAAATTGTTATGTAATATACATAATCTATTGTCATTGTAACACAAAAACGCCGTCCCACAAGGGACGGCGTCATGTATACATAATCGTATACGTTTATGTAATTGTGTGTTACCACATACCGATAGCTTTCATCCAAATAGAACCTAATCCTACAAAGATGATTAAGTTGATAACAGATGAGAAGAAACCGAGTTTCCACCATGTGTTTTGAGGAACATATCCAGTGTTGAAGATTACTGGAGAAGGACCTGCTGCATAGTGAGTCAAGGACATACACAAGTTAGATGTGAATGCAATCATCAACAATGTCAACATTGGTGGTGCACCTGCAGAGATAGCAATGGCGGAGAATGCTACGAACATGGCAGAAATATGTGCTGTTAAGGATGCAAATACATAGTGGGAATATGTATTAATAAGTACAGCTATAACGAAGGCAATAATCCAAGATCCTTCTGGAATATAACCGCCTACAAGTACTGTAGCCCATTTGATGAATCCTAATTTGGACAAGAAACCAGCAAAGCCCATTAATGTACCCATCCAAACCAATGTATCCCAAGCACCTTTTTCACTTTTAACATCGTCCCAAATAAGAACACCTGTAGCAAGCAAAATAGAAATACCTAAGAATGCAACAGTTGTAGCATCTATTTTTGTGAATTGAGAGGTAGCCCATAACACTAAAGCTAAAACGAATACGCCTAGCATAACCCATTCTTGGAACGACATTTTACCAAGGCCTTTTAGCTCTTCACGAATCATTTGTTGTGCTTCACGAGCATCTTTAATTTCAGGTGGGTATACTTTGTAAATGAAATACGGCATAATGATTAATGCAATGATACCAGGAACAATGGCTGCCATAGCCCAATCCCCCCAAGTAATGCCAATTCCAAAGGATTGAAGTGCCAATGCAGCAACCAATGTATTACCCGCCATAGATGTTTGGAACATAGCAGATGTAATCGTATTGACTTGATAAATAGATTGCATCAAGAAGGAACCAATCTTACGAGGACCATCTTGTGGTTCAGAGCCGAACGCTTTTGCCAAACTTGTCGTAATTGGCATAATAACACCGCCCACACGAGCTGTATTAGATGGTGTTGCAGGCGCCAAAATTAAATCAGATAAAGCTAAAGCATAAGATAGGCGCAAAGAACTACTACCAAATGCAGCAATCAAGTTATAAGCAATACGTTTACCCAAACCAGTCTTAATAAAACCACGAGAGAATAAGAAGGCCCCAACGATTAACCAAATGGCAGAATTCGCAAAGCCAGAGATAGCTTCACCAATTTTCAATGTACCTGTGAGTGCAGCCACAGTGATAACAACGATAGATACACCACCAATTGGTAATGGCTGAGTAATAAAGCCTACGATGGTAGCAACAAAAATGGCGAATAAGTGCCAAGACTGAGGTGTTAAACCCTCTGGTGTGGGAATAAACCACAGGCCTATACCAAAGACCGCTGGAATAATCCAGTTCAATAGTTTTTTCATACACATACCTCCTACATAGGAAAAAAAATTAAACTTTGTATGAAAAAAGCTGTGCATCTAAAACTATGCACAGCTTTCATCGTCATATATATCCTATTCAGGCAAAGATACATCCTCTAAATTTGTTTTGTCGATAGACTCAATATCACCTTTATCACATAAATTTGCAATATTTGGATCGATTGGTAAACGGCTTAACAATAATAGACCATATTTTTGAAGAATTTCTTCAATATGGCTTTCACCAAAGATTTGGTAATCCTTACCATTATCTGGACAATGGAAGTACGAATAGTTTTCTACTACACCGATGATAGGCACTTGCATTAAATCAGCCATTTTAACTGCTTTTTCAACAATCATAGATACCAAATCTTGAGGAGATGTAACAATGATAATACCATCCAATTTCAAGGATTGATATACAGTAATTGCTACGTCACCTGTTCCTGGCGGCATATCAACGAATAAATAATCGATGTCTTTCCAAATAACATCACTGTAGAATTGTTTTACAACATTGCCTAGAATAGGACCACGCCACAATACAGGATCTGTATCATTTTCAAGCAACAAATTAACAGACATTACATCAATGCCATATTGCTTAGTTTTAACAGGATACATACCAACTTCGTCAGCGTAAGCTTTTTCCTTGATACCAAACATCTTAGGAATAGATGGACCAGTTATATCAGCATCAAGAATACCTACTTTATAACCTTTACGAGCCATCGTTAAGGCCATCAAGCTTGTAACGGAGGATTTACCTACGCCACCCTTACCGGATACAACACCGATAACATGTTTAACGGAACTCAATTCATGCAATGGCGCCGTCATATCTTGAGGCTGTTGTGCACCACCGCAACCTGCGGATTTGGATGGACAACCGTTGCAATCACTACTGCTGCTACCGCAACCCATAGTAAACACCTACTTTCTTCGAGGACTTTCCTCAACAATATATAGTTAGAAAATTATTATCTCATTGTAAATATCGTTCATTGTGAAAGCTCTTTCTACAACTAACACATTATATATTTACAGTGTTATTGTATCATGGTAGTTTAATAATTTTCAATATACCTATACGCTTTAAACGACTAAATTATTCACCGCAATAGTCCTTTGTAAGAGCACAGAGGATTTCCATCCCCTTCTCAATTTCTGGAATTGTTGGCACAGTATAGCTCAAACGGAATGCATGACCATTTTGTACACCATCCGCTGCAAAAGCACCACATTTAATAATGCCTACATTTTTATCCATGCACGCTTCAAAGAATTCATCACAATCAACAGTATCCGGCATTGTCATCCATGCGAACATACCACCTGTAGGTTGCGTCAAATGAACCTTGGAACTACCTTTTTCTTTAAAGACACGCATCATAGCATCACATTTAGATTTATATACCTTCCGTACATTTTCTAAATGTGCATCGTAATCAATATGGTCTAGTACGTGTGCTACAACCTTCTGTGTAACTAGTGGCATTTGTCCAGCCGTATTATTTTTAAGTGCCTGAATAGTACCGATAACATCTTCTGGGCCCAACAAGAACCCTACGCGCAAGCCTGCCGATAATGTTTTAGAATAGGATCCGGCATAGAGAACACGATTTTCCGTATCAAAGGATTTAAAAGTCGGTACATGTTCACCAGCAAAACGGATTTCACCATATGGATCATCTTCATAAATGAATAAATCATATTTGGATGCAATAGCGTAAATTTCTTTACGACGCTCTAAAGGAATAGTAATGCCTGTTGGATTTTGGAAATTAGGAATTAAATAGATATATTTCCCCTTGCCTGATTGAGCCGCTTTTTCCAACTCGCTTGGAATCATACCGAATTCATCAGTTTTGATGCCGACTGCCTTAGCCCCCATATTGCGTACAGAATTAATAGCACTTGTGAAAGTATAATCATCCATGTACACTTCATCGCCAGGTTCACACACAGTAATTGGCACCAAGCCCAATAGTTGACCAGCCCCATTAGAAATAATCAAACCTTGACCCTCTAAATTCATATGGTGAACTTTCGATAAACGTTGTAAGGTCAATTCTGCTAATCGCGCATCCCCTTGCATTGGACCATATTGTAATAAACCCATAGGATTATCATGAACGATGAAATCAAAGGCATCTTCGATAACTTTCACAGGAATTGCCTCTGGTGCTGGATTACCAATACCAAAACTGATAAATCCAGGTACACCAACACCACGTTCAAATACTTCACGTATGAAATTAGGCCCTTTTAATATTACGCGTTCAGGAAGTGAAAAACTCATAGTATCGCCTCTTTTATTTTAATTACATAGAAATACATGTTTATTAAGCATTAGGATCATGTTCTCGTTCTGCATTACGTTTATTAATATACCGTTTATATACCTTCCATAAAATGAAATATACAATGGCTGCTACGACGACAATAATACCTAGACGCCCCATATTTTCTTGAAAATTTACAATATCTGTGCCAATAGCAACTTCAAGGGCTGTAGACGGAAATTTACCAATTAAATTTGCTAAAATATAGTCACGCGGTTTAATCTTACTGATAGCCCCTAGCGCAGTGATGACACCAGATGGAAAATAAGGTAATGATCTAGCAAATAACATGACCACAAAACCATTATTACCGGAAAAATCATCAACCTTCATCAATGTGGTACTCTTAGAAATTAGCTTATCCGCCGCATCTCGTAAGAAATAACGCATAATGTAAAAGCTGATGACTACCCCAATGGTTTCAGCGAGCCATGAAATAATAATGCCAGGCCACATGCCGAACACGAGACCATTCGCTGTGGAAATAAAGATGGATGGCAAAAAACCTACAGCATTGACAAAAATATCAAGGAGCATACTCACCACCATAGCCATAGGACCATAGCCTTGAATATACTCGGCAATTTCCTCCATAGAACCGCTCGTAGCTAGATGCCACATAGTTGGGTAAAATGTAGGATCTACAATATTAATGATGATAAGTAGTACGACAAATAATATGCCTGCTATTACCTGCACCAAGCCTTCACCAGAAGGCGAAAATTTTCGTTCTTTCATAGTTACCTCGTTTAATAAAACTAGTACTATTATAGCACGGATTCTATAGAGACTGCATAATTAAGTATATTTTAGGAAATAATAAATTTTATCATTACAAAATTAGCATATATACTCATAAGAGTTGTATAATACAAATATATTCTAGTTCATTACGAAAGAAGGTTTACTATGATACAAGTTGGTCAATCTGCGACAGCAACAGTTACAGTTACAGAATCTAATATTGCAAAAACAATGAAGTCTGGTTCTCTTGAGGTATTCGCTACTCCTGCTATGTGTGCACTTATGGAAGAAGCTGCACAAGCAGCGGTACAACCAGAATTAAATGATGGTGAAGGCACGGTAGGCATCTCCCTATCCATTAGCCATGATGCTCCCTCCCCTATGGGTGCTACAATTACAGCCACTGCTACAGTAACAGCTGTGGAAGGGCGAAAAATCTCCTTTGCCATCGAAGCATCCGATGGTGTTGGAATTATTGGTAAAGGCACACATGAACGATTTGTCATTAACAATGAGAAATTTATGACTAAGGTCAGTGCACGAAAAGCATCAAACTAAATCAATAGATCCAATCAAATAAATTTTATAAGCGCAAACATCCTCCACAATCTTCTGATTATGGAGGATGTTTTAATATTATATTATTGTATATTACTTAAAGATTAGCAAATCTTAACTACCCAACCTTCTGGAGCTTCGATTTCACCATGTTGGATACCAAGTAATGTATCATATAATTTTTTAGTTACAGGGCCCATATCATCCATGCCAGCTGGTACATTGATAGTGCCTTCTGGAGTATCGATTTGACCTACTGGAGAAATAACCGCTGCTGTACCGCATAGACCCATTTCAGCAAAGTCTTTTAATTCATCTTTATAAACAGTGCGATGTTCTACTTTCATACCAAGATAATGTTCTGCTACATACATCAAAGAACGACGTGTAATGGATGGCAAGATACTATCGGATTTAGGTGTTACTAATTTGCCATCTTTAGTGATGAAGATAAAGTTTGCACCACCAGTTTCTTCTACATGAGTACGTGTAGCCGCATCAAGGTACATATTTTCAGCATAGCCTTTTGCATGTGCATCAGTAATAGCGTACAAGCTCATAGCATAGTTTAAACCAGCTTTAATATGGCCAGTACCATGAGGAGCTGCACGATCAAAATCAGTGATACGAATTTTGATTGGTTTAGCGCCACCTTTGAAGTAAGGTCCTACTGGTGTAGTAAATACGCGGAATTGATATTCATCTGCAGGTTTTACACCGATAACGGAGTTTGTACCCATCATGTAAGGACGAATATAAAGACTTGCACCATGACCATAAGGAGGAACAAAGTCTTTGTTTGCTTTCACAACTTCTTTTACAGCTTCAAGGAAACGACCTTCAGGTAATGTAGGCATTACAAGGCGTTCCGCAGATTGATTTAAACGCTCTGCATTAAGATCTGGACGGAAACATACAATGTGACCATCTTTAGTGTAGTATGCTTTCAAACCTTCAAAGACAGTTTGAGCGTATTGGAATACACCAGCACATTCATTAAGAACAACGTTAGCATCAGTAATTAATCCGCCTTCGTCCCATTTACCATCTTTATATGTAGTCAAATAACGGTAGTCGGTTTCTACATAACCAAAACCGAGATTATTCCAATCGATATTCTTGCTCATAACAATAACCTCCATGCTTATTAATATACTTATAATCTTAACACTATGAGCAAGTTATTTCAACATATTCTATAGAGGTCGGAAGTTTATCTATAATAAACTTAGTACGATTCAAATCATAAGGTACGTCGTAACGCGTATGATATGAAATAGATTCTACACGACCAGTACGAACCGCATTATCGGATCCAAACGGAACTTTTACAATATCCCCTTCATATATATCATTTCTATCAGTACGATAATAAAATTCCTGGTTTATCTTAAAAATATATACAGAACAATACGTATAAATTCTTCTATCAGATGTATGATTTGATTGTAAAAACTCTTGTAAAGATTTATCTCTTGTATGAGCATGTATAAAATTAATTAGATTTTTATACCAAGTGGGCACATACTGATCAGTTACATTCCCTATAAACAATGTATCCTCTTTATGCGCCCATTTAATACGTACTGTTACTATACCACCACGAGCAGGATCTCTATCAAGGTCATGACTTTCACTGAGACTAAAGGAATCTAGACTATATAGCGTTTCACCAATGTGAAAGTCAATATCTTGTTTCAATTGATGAATCATTTGATTATCTACATACTCGCTATGACTATGGCTAGAGTGACAAAATTGCTTACTATTACAATCAATGGAAATAGACGGCTCATTCCAATTAAAATTCAATGTATTTACGTCGCCATATTCTTGGTACATATTTTTTTGCACTTCAATATGAATCTCTTGAATTCTATCTTTTTCTCGATTTCCATCAAATAAAAGTAATGTAGGCATACCTAGGATTTGTCTGAATAGTATAGACATGGCCCTCAGGGTATTATCAAAAGGAAATTCATATATAAATTCCTGATCCTCAGTGTTGATGAGCTGCACTTGGACAGCACACTCATCCTCATCATATAGGTCAATATCATCGGAAAATCTACGCCCCATAAGCTCTAATAGATATTGTTTTTTAGATTCGTTAATTGAGTACTCCTTGGTAGTTAAGGATTCTATTTTACCCTCTACAGGTTTCGAGATATGCTCCCATTTAATACCATAGGTAACACTAATGGCTTCCTTAATAGAAATATGTTGTATCTCTTCAATATAGTAATCTTTACGATTTAATTTCACTTTCTTTGGAATGCCATCTGGTAAATCACCATACCAGCTACCCGTACTTATAATGTCACAAGATACTACGGTACCTATAAATTTATCTGTCACATTTCTATGCATATACATAAGGACTCCTCCTTTTATTACTTTGTTTAAGTATAACAAACAAGATGTGACAAAAATGCCTCTATATAATTATTTCGTCAAAAATATTCTTTACATACCGATTTATATTATAATTAACTTACAATATATGTATCTCATCTCTTAAGGAGGTATCTCTCATGAAAGAATCTACTAACCGTACCCTAATTACTAATCCCAAAAACATTATCTGTATCGGTTTAAACTATGCAGACCATATAGAGGAAACTAGTCTTGCTACACATGATTTTCCAGAAATCTTTATGAAAACATCTAATGCATTGGCGTCACATCAAGACATAGTTCCCATTCAAGATGAAAACCTTCATTATGATTACGAAGGAGAACTGGTTATCGTCATTGGTAAGGCGGGTAAAAATATATCTCGTGAACAAGCTAAAGAACATATCTTAGGATATACCATAGGTAATGATGTATCGGCACGAACCTTACAATTTAGAGGTACACAATGGATTTTAGGTAAATCACTAGATAACTTTGCCCCTATCGGTCCTGTTATCGTATCACCTGACGATTTTGATTTTGAAAATGCTACCATTACCACAACAGTAAATGGTGAGGTGCGTCAACAAGCTAAATTAGAACAAATGTTATTTAAACCAGATGCAATCATAGAGTTTGTATCTCAGTATATTACACTACAAGAGGGTGATATTATCTTTACCGGCACACCTAGTGGTGTTGTACTCGGTAAAAATGAAAAACGATATGGTTGGTTAAAATCAGGAGATACCGTATCTATATCGATTAGTGGCATTGGTACCTTAGTAAATCAATTTAAATAGTCCCCCCTATATATACCAAAAGAGATTACCTATGATGTGTCTATCCATCATGAGTAATCTCTTTCTTCTTTTTCTATGAGTCTATTTAAATATGATTTTACAATCTAATATGTACTATTTATGTTTCGCTTCAAGATCAAGCATGTATTTCTTACGTTCAATACCACCCGCATATCCTGTCAATTTACCATTACTACCGATAACGCGATGACACGGAACGATAATAGATATAGGATTATGTCCTACAGCACCTCCTACAGCTTGAGCAGAGAATGTTTCTTTGCCTTGTTTTTCAGCAATCTTCTTACCTATTTCGCCATAAGTTGTCGTTTCACCATAAGAGATAGTTTGTAATATAGACCATACAGACTTACGGAATTCTGTTCCTTCTAATTGTATTGGTGGAGTAATAAATGGTTTTTGACCTTTAAAATATTGGTCTAGCCACATAATGGTCACTTCAAAAGGGCCGGTTTTTTGTTCAATATACTCCGCATCATCATAACTAGGAGCATGGCTTTCATCTACGAAAAATAAATCTGTTAAATACGTTAATGTACCAAGCATTATCATCGTTCCTAACGGACTTTCATAGGTGTATTTATAATTCATAGTACATTAACTCCTTATTAAACTAACAAATCATTCATAACCTTTTGTATATCATTATTAAATGATACAGTATTTTCATGAATTTCAAAAGTAGTATATTATTTATCCCAATAATTTGTTGTAGATGTCATAATCTATATCCTTAAACACATTAAATACCACTTGTATTTTACTATTTGTTTCTTTTAAATATGTTCGTACCGTATCTATGGCAATCTGTGCTGCTTCTTCATTAGGGAATCTAAACTCACCAGTAGAAATACAACAGAATGCAATGGAGTGTAAGTTATAAGCATTAGCTAGTTGCAAACAGGACCGATAACATGATACCAGTTCATTTCTCTCCTTAGCTGTTACCTTCTCATTAATAATAGGTCCAACTGTGTGAATTACATGTTTTGCTGGTAAATTATACCCATAGGTCATACGAGCTACACCTGTTTTCTCTGGCATTTCCATATACTCAGTCATTCTAGCACATTCCATACGAAGTTCAATACCTGCAAAGGTGTGAATGGCATTATCGATACATTTATGATTTGGAGAAAAACATCCTAATAATTGATTATTGGCTGCATTTACAATAGCGTCTACAGATAATCGAGTAATGTCTCCTTGCCACAGATAAATCTGAGTCTCTCGCTCTTCCATATCATTAATGGTTACGATGCCCTTTTCATGGGCCAATAAATTTAAATATTCATTCTCTATCTTCATCCATTCAAGAGGCATTCCACCAGCAGGGCGAATATTACATAAAGATCTAAAAAGAGTAAATTGCTCTTCTTCATTCATAGGAATATCTATATGTTCGTTATGCTTCTCACTGTATTCTGCTACTAATCCTTCCACCAAATAGCGTAACCGTTTTTGCTGTGTCATATGTAACTCCTTTTAGTATAAATTATACTTTTACCTATTTTATAACAAAAAACTGCTAGCACATATATATGCTAGCAGTAACTTTACTGTTTATAATATATCAAAAGTTATGGTCTTACAAAATCTTGACCACCATGATTAACGAGGATATCCCCATCTAAAACCTTTGTGGTAACGTTTTGTAGATTACCTTGAATTTGGCTCATCATAAAACGATATCCTGGGCTATTTACATGTTTATTGAAAGCTGATTCATCGCTATAAATTTGAATAACATACCAGTGAGTTTTATTATTTCTTTCACGTAATACATAACCTGCCTTATAACCCGCATCATCACGAACGGCACGTTCAATATCTAGTTGATATTGTTTTTGTACTGTATCAACTTCATTACCGTCTACTGTAAAATCTGTTAAGGTCACAACAGATTGACCGTCATTAATCAAAGATAACGCATTTGGTTTTTCAATCAATAACAAAGGCTGTACATCATACAATTTACGATTTGTCAGTTTAGAACCAACCTCGTTAATATAGTTTTGGAAATGCTCGGATTTGCGGTGTGTTTCTAAGGCAGCCGTATCTTTATATACCTCCACTACGTATGATTCAGATGGATTACCTTTTACATGAGCCACATTCATTGATAATGTATTAGGCTCGTTAGCCATAGAGGCTGTTAAATTCTGAACACCTGCAGTATTATACGCACCTTGTAATTCGTTCGGTACTTGGAAACGATACAAACCTACAATAGGGGCTGTATCTACTTGTTCTTGTTTATCAAATGTGAATGCAGCAAATGATGTACTCACACCTAATATGGCAATAGCAGAAGTTAGCAAAATTCGTTTTATATATCGCTTACTCATCAGTGACTCCTTTACATATATCTTGATAATTTCTCGGCCCACAAACCAATACGTTTATAAGTTAAAAGTTCACATACTTTTGATGTAAAATGGCCAAATCTACGATAAAAGAAATTAAAGGTTAAATAGGCTGGTATCGTTCCGATAGTCTTAGGCATACGACGGAAAATATTTCTTATGGAATATAACTCTTGATATATCCAAAGATATCCTTCTTCTAATTCCTCTTTAGACATACCAAGCGGCGTCACAACTACGTGAGACGTATTGTATTTAGATAAATCATGATCAAAAATTCTATTTTGAGCTTCCATTCTCTTGTAGAATTCAGTCCCAGGATACGGTGTAACAATATGTGATGTAATCGTATCAATTTTCTGGCTAATAATCCAATCTAATGTATTTTTAAATGTCTCTGGCGTGTCTCCATCTAGACCAAATACAAAGCTAGCATTGACCATAATGCCACGCTTATGTAATTCACTAATAAGTCTTTCAAATTCTTCACGATTGTTTTGCATTTTATGAACACTAGATAAAGACTGAGGACTGATACTTTCAAAACCAATAAATAAACTCTGACAACCAGTTTCTTTCATCAAATCCATTAATTCAGGGTATTGTCCTATTTTCATAGTAACCGCTGCATTCCAGTTTAATTTTAAAGGTTTAATACGCTCTAAAAACTGTTTAGTCCAAGAAATATTACCAATAAAATTATCATCAATAAACATAATATGCTTTGTGCCTAAACTTTTAATATCTGCTAATACATCATCTATATTACGATTTATATATTGATGAGTTCCAGAACTATTATAGCAAAAATCGCATTTATGAGGGCAACTGCGACTTGTAGAAACAACGTTATACCATAAATAATCAGTCTTATCTATCATGTCATATGCAGGCGCTACGATATCATCCCCTGATGTTAAAGGCGCAGATACAAATGCAGATTGTAATCTATTATGTTTCATGTCCTCTATAATTTGAGGCCATGTATTTTCTGCAAAACCAATACATAAGCTATCAAATGCATCCTTTGGCACAGAACTAGATGCAGTTGTAATATGTATACCACCAGCAATCACCTTAACACCTTTTTGTCTATATATAGATGCAATTTCAATAGCTCTAGGTAAAACATCTACAGTAACTGCTATGCCTACCAAGTCAGGCACATCATCAAAATCAATGGGTCTAATATTTTCATTTTCAATTGTAACTTCACATTCATGTCGAATAATATTAGCCACCGTCAACAAACCTAAATGAGGGGACATGCGTATTTTTAAATCTGTATCCATAGGACGTTTTAACATACGCGGTTGAATCAATTTAACTTTCATGTAAAACCTCTTATGTTACATCTATATTGTTATATATTCAAATATTGTACCATGCTCCTCTATAAGCTTAACAAGGTCTTTCCCTTGTAACCACACGGTCGCATCATTTTGATTTGGATGGATACCAATGAGATTATCCTTATAATCCGCATCAATGTAGTAATGCACCTTACGCTCCTCATCGTGAAGTAAGCAGAATGGTGATACATGACCTGCTTTAATCTTCAAAATCTCCCATAACTCTTCTTCAGAACCAAAGGATATCTTTTTAAGATTGTGGTCCTTACGGAATTGTTTTAAATCTACACGCTTTGAACCACGAACGGTAATTAAATAGTAATGCTCTCGCTTATGGTCTCGGATAAATAAATTCTTCGCATCCCATTCTGGATATGGCAGTTCTACATCTGGTTTATCGTCCATACTAAATAGCGGTGCGTGATCCGTAACTTCAAAATCGATATGATGGTCATGCAAACAATCATATACGCCTTGTTTATCTAACATGTCTATCTCACCAAATTTATTCTGGAGCCGTATAGGTTCCATCAAATACAAACAATTCAGGATGTTCATGTACGAATGTGTCTTCATAGATTCCATCATATTCATATACTACATCATCTTTTTTATCAAGGAAATCGAACAGTTCATCCTCATTTTCCCAATCTTTTAAAATGTTCCATCGTTCTTCTCTATCAAATGGAACTGAGCCACCAAAGTACTCGATGACAGTTTGTAAGTTATCTGCTAGTTCATCCATCTTAAAGAGACGTAAACCGGCTAGAGCATCTTCCCATACAATACCTGTCGAGTTATAGAAGAATTGATGATGACCACCATTATTAACCTCTGCGAAATACCAAGATATAGCATTAAGATAGCGTTGCTCTAAGGTGAAAGGTTTTGCGGATTCTATATAATCATCATAAGATCCATATATATTGATGGTCCAATACATAGGTTCATTAATGGTCCATACATCATCGGTAGCTTGTATCTCTTCGACAGTGATAGTCCGATGACGAGGTACACCTTTACGTTTCTTCTTTTTCTCTGCTACATATTCATTATAAGCAGAACACAAGTCAGGATAATCAGATTCACATGTTTCAAAATCCATTTGCAAATAGCACATATCAATGACTTCAAAACAATACGATTTTATATCATCTAGTTTAGCTTCCGTAGCTAAACGTACACCTTTATCTACTAATCTTAGCATCTGTTGCATAGTATTCGATGTGTACCCGTCACTATTATCCAAGACAAGGGCTCCATACGCATAGGCACAGCGATAATACCACACCGCATCACGATACTCTTCATCAATAGATTCTAATACCTTAATAGCCTCTTTTTCATTGCTATTATTGTTATAAGCTCTACCAAGCTCACCTAATAGAGGTACGGATAAATTTTCCATGCCCACATCAGTTAATATATTAATAACAGTTTCTACATTCCCAGAATTATTAAGCTCTTTAATGGTTTGTAATTGCTCCGCATCAGAAAATGCATTAAATTGTTCAACCGTTAATCCCATTATGTCACACCCTATCATATTTCATATATAGTCTTAAAATAAACATTATCTAGAAGCTAGCTACCACAAACAATATAAAATACAGGTATACCGTCTTCGTTATC
>OFLQ01000083.1_pt1 | contig 62314 bp, 76 predicted proteins | sample 1540881 | NCBI WGS metagenome assembly OFLQ01 (sample SAMEA4413047, study PRJEB24355) | metagenome | biome: human; feature: gut; material: faeces | place: United Kingdom | collected 2010
ATCGGCCCAGATCCGCGAAATTTTAATCAGCGAGTCAGCTTGGGAAGAAATGACCTGCTTATTCGCACCTTCCCTAACTAAAACTGCATGAGTGTCGTCATCAAGGTAAACGGAAACAATATTTTTATTTCCAGTGTTGGTATAACGCTTTGACACACAACTTCTCCGATTAGAGATCTCATAGTCAAATCATTGCATAGATTTGATTGGGGGGGAATACAGGAAATCCCCCTCACTTTTTTAACAAAGCTCTAACAAAAGATAATCGAGTGTTTGTTCAATAAAAAAGTATATTGCCTTGTTACGGAAACATTCATATTTAAACTGAACAAATGAGGGGTAATACTGCTTAATTAGTTTTTTTGATCTCTCGATTCTTGAATCAATGGTTTTTGTTTCAACGTTCATAGCAATTGATATTTCTGAAACATCAAACCCGGACATATAAAAGGAGAGTGTTATGAGGTTTTTATCAGTTAAACGGCTTATTAATTCATCAAATTTTTTTCTGGAATGTAGGTCCTGTTTAAAAACTCTAAATCCTGCAAGAGGCCTAATTATTAACAAATTAAGCATCCAAATCACGATAATATCACCGTTTTCTGCCTGGCGGCATTCCATATAAACGTTAAAGCCAGTTCCTTTATTAGAAAAGGACTTACTTAAAACACCACCATTCCCAAGTAAGCTACACTCAACCTCTAGCCTCAAGAGGAACACATCAACCTCTATTGGTACAACATTTTTGAAATTAGATTTTTCTTTATTTAATAGATAAGCATACAACTGGTCAAATGAAGTGTTTTTATAGAGGAATTCTCTTTCAGAGTTTCTGACACACACAGAAACTGGTGAAGAATGATACAGTTCTTTTATGTGAAGAAGAACATCCTTTACTGATTGACTTACTCTGTCATCACCACTACGATCCATCGCACACATAGGTGCCTCCTTAGAAGGTTTCTATGGATAGTTGGTGTAGGGAGCTGATACCTCTCTACACCAATGTTTCACAAATTTTAAACTACGTTTAAATTATAAATCTCACTTCCTACAAAGTCATCAAATTAAAGCAGATCTTTATACTGAAATAACTATCAAGAAAAGAACAATAATTTTTACGATAACAATAAAAACATAATTACCAGCTAACAAGATGCATCATACGAAAAGTCTTATTCTATTCCTCGCCTTCACTCTCATCTTCAGGGAAAAATCGGTGCATGATTTCCTGAACATCCTCCTGGATATTTTGAACCATTCCCTTCCATTGCCACCGGGGATCGTCTTTAACATGGGGACTCAGGCACTCAATACCCAGAACTTTATTCACTGAAAACTGAGTCTTTATGACACTTTCAAGCAAGGCCTTATTAAAGGCCATTTGATTAAAGCCTGACTCCTTGCGCTCCAGTTGTGCTTCATATACACGCAACCCGAGTTCAAGTAACATGGATGCAATGCTTGAATAGCTGATATCTTTCTCCTTTGCACCTTCTGCACGCCTCTGAACGGCAATTGCATTGATTTTCTCAGAAACATTATCATTAACGTACACCTGAATTTTAGCCATATACCCTCTTATTTATACCCGGAGACTTAAGACATATACAACATATTGAAGAAGCGGTTTTCTGCACGATTCACCATTAGATTCATCACAACAGAATGATGAATCCCCTCACGAATCACTGTTCGATTTTTGACGAATCTAATATAGATTCACGATACTTGTAAACACATGTTTTTAGAAAAATTAGTCTCTACTGAATCGCGTGCAATTCATTAACGAATCGCTTCAGATTCATAAGCGAATCGCTTTAGCACATTAAATAATGTGCTGCACATTATTTTTTCCTTAACTCACTGTTTCAAATGCCAAATCTGCAAAATATTAATTTTGCGTGGGGTGTGGTGATTTTGTGGTGAGGAGTGCATATTTGTTGAGTCTGCATCTGGGATGGGTTAACGTAATTCCGGCATCTGGCCCCGGAGGGATAACCATGAAAGGAATGGCACTGGCATTCACTCTTTTTTTATTTTCCAGTTCGTCAATGGCAGCGGATTGTTTTGATATGGCAGGACGGGATTATCGAATAGATCCGGATCTGCTCCGGGCTATTTCATGGCAGGAGTCAAAATGGGTGGTGGGTGCCATCGGAAAAAATCCGGGAACAGGCTACGGTGCCGGACTGATGCAAATCGATTCGCAGCACCATATGCAACTGTCGCGGTACGGAATTAAACCGCAAAATCTTCTGACAGATGCCTGCCTGAATATTTACACCGGCGCATATTATCTGGCACTGGCGTTTCAGAAATGGGGTATAAGCTGGGAGGCGGTCGGTGCCTACAACGCCGGGTTCCGCAGAACGGACAGGCAGGCCATGCGACGACTGGCATATGCGAGGAAGATTGAGGTTATCTACCGGGCCATCAAAACCAATAAAAATGCAGGACAACCCCATGCTGTTAAAAAGTAAAGGCCTCATTCGTGAGGCCTTTACTTTCATTACACGACTAACCAATCGCACGCCAGATTAAATGACGTTCGGGATGCTGGATAATGTTGACATAATTCCTCAACGCATCCTGCCGGGACACAAGATGATGACAGATCCGTGCATATTCCGGCCCCATTTCTGACACCTGCCAGGACAGACTGTTCATCACCATCAGCGTGGCAATAATTCCTGCTGCATCGGCGCTGAATTCATTCTCAAAATAATTCTCAGGGATGTTCATCCTGTAACGTTGCTCACCTTCCGGCGCAATATATCTGGTCTGGGTGGTGATGAACTGGATACGGTTTGGTGCAATATTCCCACCGACACCCTGCGGAATAATCCAGTAAGACCAGAAACCACCGTCGTAATCGGAGTGCTGGCGTAACCAGTTATCTGCCATATTATCCGCAGACGGGGTAAAAAAGAGCGCCTGGATAAAATCCAGACACGCCTTGTTATCGGTCACTGCACAGCGCAGATATTTATCTGTTTTAAATTGTTCGTCTGATTCACGAGTGGCGGTGTTGACGTGTATTGTGTGCATGCTGGTTGTCTCCTTCGCATTTTATTAAATCGTTCGACTTCATCACTGAGCGGCAAAGGGCAATTTGCAGCTGACGGGGAGTAAATAAAGGGGCGCGAAGCGTTTATATACCCTTTATTTACGCCACGGGCGATGCTAAAAGCCGCCCTCCGCGAAAGATGATGTCGGGCGATATCGCGCAGAATTGAGAATGCACACAACCCTGAACGTCAATCCGGTCTTTATTGGATTCACGTTCAGGCCAAAGAATGGCGGGTATTTATCGCCACGGTGAGAGCGGCGCATCCTGATAGGGATGCAGCAAGCGAGATTTTGAATTTGCGTCAGGATGGAAGCCCGCAGGGCAGAGACAGCCTGCTGGCTCTGTTCACGACAGCCGTGTCCCGACAGGGACGACGCCCGGGTCAGTATTTATTTAATCTCTCACCAGAGATAAATTCCGGAAGAGATAAACAGCAGCATGCAGGAAGAGATGTAACAGGGATGAATAAAGAATATTGATGAGATAACGCCGCGCCGGAGTAATACCGGCGGCGCGTAGCGCAGCCGGTATTATTCTGCACCGCAGGTGCGCGGCCTTTTCCTGCAGTCGGGCAGGTTATCCCCTGCCCTTCCGGTTATTTACGCGGCCTCCTTATTTTACCTCCTGAAAAAGCCACCCCTTACGGAGCGGCAGGTTTCACATCACGCCAGACCGAGGCCGCTGTAGACCACGGTCAAAAACTGTTGCCAGTATTCCAGGCGCATAGCGGGGACGTGGGCACGCTTCCCGCTGCGTAAAGCATTTACAAACGCGTTTGCCTGTGCGACGATTTGCGGGTCAAATTGCATGGTTTAATCTCCATGTTGGTTTTACATATGCCGGATGCAAACTTTTGCGGGTACGTATCCGGCGCGGAATGAGCAGGCGAAAGCCTGCTTTTTTCATTTCTGGAACAGGTTAAATCCCTCCTTTATGCGCGTTTTAATCTGCGCATGGCTCAGGTTGCACACATCCCGCAGCCGGAAATATCTGGCTCCATAGCGGGCATAAATCTCTGCCACGTCACCGCAGACCATTTCCTGCAGCATGAACGTCTCCCAGCCGCCGTTCTCACTCGTTGACCAGTTGAGCGGGTACATCAGGCCCAGCGCATCATGGAAGGCGTGAACGTCGATTTCAGCGGGCGCTTTCACCGCCGCTTTCTGGCGACTGAGCCAGTATTCATGCTCGGCTTCGGCAGTCACCTGCATTCCCGGACGGGCTGAAGATTCGGTGAGGTGTAAGTACATAGTTTTCTCCTTCTGGTTCAATTGGTTACTTCACGCCTAAACGCCGGAACATATCTGCGATAATGTTTCGACGTGCATATGACGCACCGGCAGCTTTCAAATCAGCCAGGACATTAAAGGCATAGCTGGCGCTCTTTCCGTGAAATGCCAGTACCTTTGCTGCGATCGGTTCCGGGCAGGCCATAACCCATCTTTCGGTAGATTCAAAAGCGGCGGTGTTGACGTTGTTGTTTTGTGTGTTCATAGCTGGTTGTCCTGGATATTGAAGCCTGCACGCTCAATCAGGCGCACAAACTGTTTGAAATGATCCGCTTCAGCCACGTTGATATGACAGAACTGCTTATCCACGCCACGGCTGAGGGCATAGCCATAGCTGAAGCTCATTTTTTCCGGGTGGCTTCTGCGATATTTTTTCAGCGCAACAAGGCTGCTGAATTCCATGACGTCCCACTCTTCCTCTGAGTTTTTTGGCTTATCAGCAACGAGGATCGTGTATGACACGGCTTTTCCCCCCATCTTTCTGGAAGATTCTTGAGCGGCGGTTTTGACGTTTCGTGTGTGCATTCTGGTTTTCTCCTGTGGTGATGGTTGTCCATCTCCCTGGTGAGTTCTCTCGCGGCACAGGGCAAAGGAGCAACGCTGTAAGGAGGAGAACAAGGGGCGGAGACAAAAAGTTTTTGCGGTCCCTGGCAAAAAGTTTTTGGCGGAGTTTATTTACCCCTTGTGCGACGACACGGCGGTGCTACGACCAGCCCTCCGCGTGAGGACACACGGGGGATGGCCTCACCGGGGGGACAGGATGCACACACCCGACACGTCGGAACGGCGTGGCGCCATAAAAGTGACGGCAGCTTTATCGCCGGCACGGTGAAAGCGGCGCATCCTGACAAGGATGCAGCAAGCGTGAATTTGAATTTGCGTCAGGATGGAAGCCCGCAGGGCAGAGACAGCCTGCTGGCTCTGTTCACGACAGCCGTGTCCCTAAAGGGACGACGCCCGGATCGGAATTCATTGGGTTCGCCTGTAAGGATAAATACCGGAAGGGATAAAAAGCAGCATGCCGGATGAGATATAACAGGGATGAATAATTAATCATGATGAGATAAGCCCGCGCCGTAATAATACGGGCGGCGCGTAGCGCAGCCGGTATTATCCGGCACCGCAGGTGAGCAGCCTTTTCCCGCAGTCGGGCAGGTTATCCCCTGCCCTTCTGGTTATTTACGCCACCTTCTGTCATGCCCTGTCTGTGAGAATCGATACAACACATGCGCATAATTGCTATAAGACAAAATGCTGGGGCTGACAGAAACAAAAGGCCAGCCCCGGCCGGTTGCTCAGTACAGTGCAATGACAGGCTTCTTGATACCGCAGGCATGAGCGTATCGGGTCAGCGTGTCAATGCTGGCTTTGGTGATGTTGTTTTCCAGGCGGGAAATAACCGGAGGTGTAACCCCCATGCGTTCAGCAACCTGCGCTTTTGTCAGGTTGTCATGCTTACGCCATTCTGCCAGCAGCTCTCTGAGCTTCTCCTTGCGTTCTTCTTCCTGCCATGCAGCGCGATATTCATCGTCCTGCATCCACTCGCTATGCAGTTCTTTATGGCTTACCAGTTTCATTGAGTACCTCCGCTAAACGCTTTTTGGCGAGATCGATTTCTTTCGCTGGCGTTTTCTGTGACTTTTTGATGAAAACCCGCAGCATAATGATGGTATTGCCTTTGTGGTATACCCATATGCCCCTGGCGATGTCCGTCCCCATCGTGCGGATCTCGAAAAGTCCATCGCCCAGAGGCCTGGTGTCTGGTTCCCGCAGCAACCGGGCATCATATTCCAGTTTGCCGATGAGACGGTCAAACTTCACCCTGATTTTTACGGGTAATGCTGTGGCTTCTTCCCTGGCATCCGGATGATAAACGACGCTAAACATGTGACCTCCCGTTTCCTGTATATTAACCTACAGGCTAATTTCAATCAAAGTAAAGTTAACCTATAAGCTAATTTTCTGGCAGTTATCTTAGCGGCCTGGTCATTATCACGGACTGAAAGAATTTTTACGTGCCTGTGGCTTTTCAAATGGCTACGATGGATTGCCCGGACAAGGCCAGTATTTCGATAATCCAGGGGTGGATTTGTTCTGCTTGCCTTTGTCCGGGCACCAATCTAAGCGGCACGCTCTGCCTCCCAAAGAGAAAACCCACGCACACCGCATATCCTGCGCCCGCCACCCAGCGCGACATGATCGATTAGGGAGCAGGTTTCCCGGCTTCCACGACGTCGGAGACCAGTTTATGCGGTCCGGTCCAGTTTCCAGCGCGGGGAATAGCGCCACTTCATCCGCGGCTCCGGTGTGTCAGCTTGTTCGGGACCTGCCAGCGTTCTGCCTGACGCACAGACTCCGGTGTCTCTCTCACAATGAAGCTGATTTCATGCATGACACCATACAGCGGCTCCCCGGCATCCCGCAGCCAGTCCAGGGAGACCAGCGAGGCAAACCGCGATCGCCAGTTCCAGAAGGCAGGCTCCAGATCCCGCGCGTCAAACTCGTCAGCCCACTGGCGGTACCAGGTGTTAACGGTCTCCGGTGACTGAAAGTTAAGCTCCGTGATAGCCTGCCCCAGCAGGTTCTGTCGCAGCAACCAGGTATGTGCTATCTCTTTGCCTTCACGCCGAACTCTCCGGGTGAACGCAATATTTTCACGCTGCATCCGCCGATCGGTTCGGGTGTGAATCACTTCCGGAAAAAGTTCAGCCTGAACATCGGTTGTCAGCGGCAGCGGGCAGCATTCCCCCTGACTGGCAATCAGCGTATCCAGTGCCTCTTCCACCTGCTTCAGATTATTCAGCCGGTCTTTCGGATCACGGTGCAGGCCGGGAATACTCCGGGCGACGGCGCTGTTAATTCGACTGCAACCGGTCAGCATGCGCAGGAACGTGCGGACATGGGGCATCGAGGGCAAACGAGCTCCCCGAAACCGGGCGTCTTCCACGAACATGATGGCCTGCAAAGCAGCCTGGCGTGCAGGTTTCAGGGTCACAATGGCATGGGATGAGGGGATCACAGTTCGCCCTCCTGAGCCAGGGTGCTGATGATACTGGCAAAGGAATAGCCGTCAGTATCGAGACACGCTATCAGTGCCAGCGTGTGGGAGATCAACTCCGGGTTAAATGTTTCCATGCTACGAACAACGGAGAACGGCTGGCCGCCACGGGTCACAAAAACGACCATCCAGCGCGTACTCAGCTCTCCCGGACTGCAGACCGCCACATCAAAATGACCGTGAGAGGGGGAAAAACGGATCTGTACCGGAAAGAATCCGCCGAATTCACTTTTGTACTCTCCGTTGACGTCCCAGCTCTCCGGACAGGACAGATCCCGCATCACGGCATGGGTGAGTTCACGGCGAAAATCTTCACCGGCGGCGCGGTAGTCTTCCAGCTCTCCGGCGAACATGGTTTTCAGGACATCGGTGGTAATGATCGTGTGCATAGGTTTCTCCTTACCGCCGCCCCCCAGGGCGGCGTCTCCGTTATCAGGCGGCGCAGGCCGGGTTGTTATGGTCGGTGAACCTGCTGTTTTGTTCCCGGAGGTATGACCTTCACCCGTTTGAGAACCTTCGCCGCAAGGGCGTCAACGAGCACGGCCCGGTGCAGCTGTCCGGGGTGAGCGGGAAATTTTTTCCGGTCTAATGGAGAGAAGCGAAATGGCCGGAAAAAATTTATTGCGAAAGGCCACGCCGGCCCTGGACAGCCAGGCGGGTTGTGCTTGTCTCAGCCCCGGCGAAAGGGACTTAAACGGTGAAAAGGCACAGGAGAGGAAATGAGCAGGGACCCGCCGCAACGTCGGGGCGCGGCACGCGAAACGGCGGTGCCCCTTACAGCCCGGCGGTCACTGGCCGGGGTGCAGGGAGCGCAGGGCACGGCGCGACAGGGCGGCGCCTCCGGAACGGAGGCTGCAAGCCTGCCGTTGACGTTGCGTCATGGGATGGAAGCCCGACAGGGCGGAGACAGCCTGGCTGGCTCCGTTCACGACAGCCCGCCCGGACGCCCACTGCAGGACCTGAAATAAACGAAGAGCAAAAAGAAAAGCCGGCAGAAACAGATGGATGACCACGCTCCATCAGCGGCTCATCCGGAACAGGAAAAAAGGAACAACAGTAAACCAGAATACCAGAAGGAAGAGAGGGACAGGATGAACGCGGAGAGGGAGAGCCGGCGGCGCGTCAGCGCGGCCCGGTCCTCCTGCGCCGCAGGCGTGCGGCCTTTTCCGGCGCGGCCAGACGGGGGCACACTCCCCCGCCGGGCTAACCGGCTTTCAGGCAGCTATCCTGAGCAGAACAGTTGAAACGTCGGTATACGTGAATGTGCCTCGCGGCAATGGCTCCCAGACATCAGCAAGCGGCTTCAGTATGGATTGTTGTCGCGGCCCGTTCAGACAGACCGCAGTGACCACGCCGCCGGGTGCCAGCAGCGTCACTGCCCGCTGTATATGCCGGATATCCTGCGCATGGTTAAACGGTGGATTCATGATAATTTTGCTGTAGTGCTTTTCCGGCCGGTATTCCAGAAAATCACCCAGCCAGACGCTGACGCCCGGGAAATGATCCCGGAGATGGCAGACCAAATCCGCGTTCAGCTCCACGGCGTCACACTGTGCCCGTGGCGCGCCTTCCCTGACCGCCCGTAGAATGGCGCCCGTTCCGGCGCTGGGCTCCAGAACATGATCAGAGTCCACCACCTCCGCCAGACTGACCAGCCGACGACAGAGCGGATCGGGCGAGACAAACAGCTGTGAACTGGCCCGGATTTCTGTCACAGGCATCCGGTCATCCAGCCTGGCCCGCATCGTCTGAATACGCGCCCTGAGTTCTCTGTGCATAAGTCAACCTCCCTGATCTCCCCGGCAACCTGCCGGGGAGTCTGCCTGTCATTTTTTCGGAATTTCAACGGTTTTCATGTCAGTGATATAGACATTCACCAGCGTACAGCCGTGCGTCATGCAGCGGCGAAAGCGGTACGCGCCGTGCGTCTCAGTTTCGGCCACACCCCGGACAGCCTTATAGTCCCCCGGCATTCTGGCCCATTCGGCTTTGGTCATCTCCCGGGATCCCTCCCCCGGATAGTTGACGATCGGGGGACGTTTTGCGGCCTGTTTCGCGGTGCTGACCTCTTCGGCTGAGGGAGCTTTATAGTCAGTGATGCGGTCCGGGGTCAGTTTCATGGTGCCGCCGTAGCCCAGAAAACGGTAACAGGGAGTTTCCACCGAACTAACCTGACCATTGCTTTTGTTGATGCGGATGATGGTTAACCACTCGCCCCGGCTCAGCACCTGCCCGCCAGGCTCAAATTCCTGTGTCCGGGTGACCACACCGCCGCTTTCATCCAGCATGGCGCGCTCATAGCTCAGACGGTTGCGATAATGATGAACCCAGCGTTGCTGATGGCGGATTGTGCGTTCATGGCAGCGGATCGCAATATCCCGCGCCTGTTCAAAAGTAATGATGTCCTCAGACAGGGCAGAATGGAGAGACATCGAGCCCTCATACTGGCTTTTCTCTGCCGGGCGGGGGTATTTGTCTAGCGTGAAGCTGGCATAAATATGGTCATAATTACTGACCAGTAACGCCATTTTCAGATCAAGAGTCTGCGCGCGCCACATCGTCAGATACTTTTCAGACCGGGCAATGTGCTTTTCTGCCTTGCGTAATTCCGCCTCAATTTTTTTGATACGACGGTAACGCACATCCGGACGCTCTTTGTACTTCGCGTGCCGTAAAGAGGCCTGCGCGCGCTCTTCCCAGTATTCTGCGCGTTCGAACAGCATCACCGCGCGTTTCATACCGTTTTCAATCTTCTGCGCATCCCGGCGCGCGCGGCGTTCGCTGTGATGGCCAACCAGGATCGGCTGACCGAAGGGGATAGCCGACGCCAGCGCGTCCACATGCGCAAGCTCCCGCTCAGATTCACCGGCGCGTTTGTCGCTGTAGTCGTTAAAGCGTTCCGCGCGTTGCTCCTGACGGTCAAAGAGTGTGCTGTCTTCGTCCCCGATATCACCGGCGAGAGACAGTAACACATCCTCGCGGCCCGGTGTCCAGGCTGGCGCCACAAACAGTCCCTGTTTCGGCGCCCACCGGAACCCCGCATCATGCACTTTTTTATACGTCTCTTCATCGAGACGGAGCGAGGCATAAAGCCGCAACTTGTTATCATCCGGGGAATAGGTCCCCCGATACATCTGGCCGATCTCCTCTTCAGCGCCGGTCTGCGGGATAGTGTCAGCACTGAGTGTCTGTGCAAAAGCCTGAGTCATAACTTTTCTCCTTCCTGCGGTTGCCGCCCCTCGCGGGGCGGCTCACCTCATCAGTTAAATGCGCGTTTCAGTTCGAGCGTGCGGAGCACCTGCCCAAAAGCGGCGTTTTTCATCGCGGGGATATGAACGCCGCGCCCCTTGCGGTGACTTCTGGCGATATGACGGCCAAAAGCCTTTAACGCGGGGTCAATCTCCGGCGCGGGAATATCGGCGCGGAAAATGCGCGGATGACGGCGGGGCTTTACAGCCTCTGCGGAAGGTGAAACAATGGTAACGATCATTACGTTAACTCCTTCTGGTAGTTAATGAAGCCGTAGAACCGTTCGAGCGATTTTTACGGCGTGGATTAAGCAGGGGCTACCCTGCTTTTTTCATTTCTGCGGTTCGTTGTCTGCTTCTTCTGCCTCCTTTAATCAGCATCGTTTTTTTCCTGATTTTTAAAGAACATCACCCGTTGAGTTTCGGGAGCCGCGGTTTTGACGTTTGCGGGAACCGGCTGCGATATTCCCGATGGTATAAACTTCACCCGTTTGAGAACCTTCGCCGCAAGGGCGTCAACGAGCACGGCCCGGTGCAGATGTCCGGGGTGAGCGGGAAATTTTTTCCGGTCTAATGGAGCCTGCGGAATGGCCGGGGAAAATTTATTGCGAAAGGCCACGCCGGCCCTGGACAGCCAGGCGGGTTGTGCTTGTCTCAGCCCCGGCGAAAGGGACTTAAACGGTGAAAAGGCACAGGAGAGGAAATGAGCAGGGACCCGCCGCAACGTCGGGGCGCGGCACGCGAAACGGCGGTGCCCCTTACAGCCCGGCGGTCACTGGCCGGGGTGCAGGGAGCGCAGGGCACGGCGCGACAGGGCGGCGCCTCCGGAACGGAGGCTGTAAGCCTGCCGTTGACGTTGCGTCATGGGATGGAAGCCCGGCAGGGCGGAGACAGCCAGGCTGGCTCCGTTCACGACAGCCCGCCTGGACGCCCGTCGTGAAAAAGGAACGTCAGGAACGGAAATTTTTTCCTTTTCTGTACAGCACAATGCTGTGCCAGGCTGAATTCAGGAAAGCAACCACTGGCCCACTCTCCTTAACTTTCTTCTGTCTTCTGATATTCAGGAGCATTTGCGCGCGGCAGCTGCTGACTGTTCAGTCTGTGAATACGCAATCTTTCCCGGAAATACTCACGGAGATGCCCAGGCTGTTCACGCTCCGCGAGTTCGGGCACAACAGGCTTGTTCATACGCTCCTGCCATGCGACGGCAGCGGCCGCTTTATCGACGGAGACTTTGTCCTGTTCTTCTTTTGAGAAAGAGGCGATATTCCACTTTGACATCGGCATTACCGGTTAAGAAACAACTCAGGAGAGAGTATCCCCTTTCGTCGATCTTATCGACCAGTAACGGAGAGAGCGTGTGCGGCGCCGCAGGCGCGGCGAAACGCCTCTCCGGCAGGCACAGCCTGCCAGGGTTTTGCGCGCGGGCAGACAGGCGCCCTCTCCTCCTGCGCCTGCCATCGTGCTTACCGTCCTTTTCCACCCTGTAAGATGAAATGACCGGCGAGATACACGGCACACTGACAGGTCATGTACTCGCAGATTTCATCCATGACCTGTGCGGTTGTCAGTTCCCGCTGACCGGCATCACGGCGGCGGGCATTAATCAGGGCTTTGTACTGTCGGAGTATTTCACGGGTTTCTGTTGCAATATTCATCGGTATTCTCCTTAACCGGCGGGATTTCCCCGCCGTGTATGATTCCGTTACTGGATACATGCCGTCCGGGTCGTTAATCAGTCCAGCGCGGCGTAAATGGCGTTGCATTCCGGGTGAAAGGTAATGTGATCCCAGATCTGGGCATCACGCAGCATGTAAAGGTGGGTCAGGGCCGGGTTACCGCAGTCATGCCAGGACGCCAGACGACGGTTAACTGCCAGGCTGGTCAGAATAATGCCCGCCGCGTCGGCACTGACGGTACGATCGAACCAGTTTTCACCGTTCACCAGATGAACCCGCCCGCAATCAGGCATCATGTAGCCACCCCCTTCTGGTAAGCGGATGAAGTGCCAGAAACCGCCGTCAACTTCAGGCATCCATTTTTTCGCCAGGGCATACACCTGTAATTCTGCGATCATGAAATCCGTGCCGAACATGTACGGCAGGAAAGAAAGCCGATCGGACTCTTCAACATTCAGGACAGGGCGCGTTGTCACATACTGCATGGTAAAACCTCCGTCATCACATGGACTGCGACACCGCCCGCACACGCACAGCACTGACAGAGTGGAAAGCTCTCAGGCAACGTCACGCAGGGACGGGGCCGAGGAAAAGCGGAGCCGGCGACAGCCTTATCCTTCCAGGATGCTCCCGGGGGCCGCAACCCCCGGCGGTTCACGACACTGACCGGATTGTTGAAAGGGCACTGCGGACAAAGGTGATTTCTGCGCGCGCTTCTGCCATGACCTCATGTAACAGGGATAAATCCATCCACCGGCGCGCAGGCTCTCCCGGTATCCGTAACACATCACATATCTGCCCACATGCCAGGATCTGATCCACTTTGTCGCTGATAACAAAGTACTCAACGGCACTGTAGCGCGCGCCTTTGTTCTGGAGGGCATCCAGTACCACCGGTACATTGTCGTCCTCTTCGTCCAGCCAGCAGGGCATATCACTTTCCTTCACAACCAGACGGAAATTTCGTGTCTGGCGGTAAAACAGCGTTTCCCCGCGCGTGGTCAGTGCGGCCTCAATCCGGCGCGCATCCTCCCGGACCTGCCGGGAAATATCCCGCACGGCACGAAACAGGCAATCCGTCACAGCCTGAATTTCAGGCTCTGTCAGCCATTCCCCGGCCCAGGGAAAGGTTATCTGTGTTCCGTCCTCCGGCAGTTGCGGCGCGTCGGCATAGCGGCTGCCGGATAAAATAATCTGCGCTGGCGTCCCGGCTATTTTTGTCATGGCAGTTTGCAGCGCTGCGGGTACTCCACCGGTACAAAGCAAAGGAAGCAGGTGAACAATAGCGGCCGCGTCCAGACGGACATAAATACTTATCCATCCCGGTTTATTTACCGGATCACGCTGGCCAACATCGGTATGGACCGGCCATCCGTAATCAGCCAGCAGATCACGTGCACGGCGCATCACAAGGGCGTTTAAGGTGGTGGTTTCCTGCATGGTATCTTCCTCGAAACAGGGTAATGACACGCCGCCCGGGCGGCGTGTGGATGTCAGTTTTTCAGTAATGCACGCACTTTTGCTGCATCAGCAAGGCGGTGAGTAACGCTTTCCGGCACAGGATAGTTACCGTCCCGGGCGGCCCATTCCCTGCCCCACAACGCCTGTTCCGTGGTGATGAGCAGGGTTTCGAGCAGGTCAGCCGGCACCAGGACTCCCGGAACGGCCTCTTTTACCTCATCGATCAGGTCCATCACCGCACCGGCAGACACACCCGACTCAAGCCGCTGGTCTTCCGGTATGGCGTCCATGCGCTCCAGCACCGCCTTTATGTCCTGTTCAGATACGACACATTCCATCCCACCGGCCAGCGCTTCGATATCCTCCGGGGACCAGACAATCAGGTTCAGCGGGGTTTCTGCGGGATAGAGCTCACTCAGCAACCGGCAGAGGGTTTCACAGGTTCCGTACATGGTTTTTCTCCTTAGTCCTTAAAGCAGGCATCCAGCTCAAGAATGTCGTTGTACGCCGCCATAAACAGGGCATTGATGCGAAAAAGCGTCTGGCGGGTCAGGCGTTCGGCCAGCACATCGGAATCAAAGCGGTAGCGGTGCTCCATGTTGTTCAGCGTTGCCCGCAGGTCACACATGTTGTTGGCCAGTCCCGCCACCTCTGCGCGCAGCTTTTCGTGTCCGGCATAGTTCATTACGCGGCCTCCGGATAAAAGACGTCGTTGGCGGCCGGGCGCTGCATGGCGCGCTGGACAGCTGACAGGCGGGCGATTCCGGCGTTGTGGTACTGCTCCATCAGTTCAATACCGATGTAACGGCGCCCAGCCTGGAGGGCAGCCACACAGGTGGAACCAGAGCCGGCAAACGGGTCGAGAACAATGGCGTTCGGGTGTGTGAAGCTCTCGATCAGCGGCTGAAGACTGGTCACTGGCTTTTCGGTCGGATGGTGGCGGTTGCCGCTGTATTTCCAGCCCAGCACGTCCGGCAGCGGGTCCTGCGGCAGAGGCGGACGGCCTTTTGCCAGGACATAGGCGCATTCATGGCGGTAGCCGACATAGGCGGATTTGGACGCGTAAGTTTTGGTGAACACCAGATGCCCGACCACGCTGAACCCGGCACTTTTCCACGCGGCCATAAAACGATCGACGCGGTTCCAGCCATAAAAACTGACCATCAGCGCGTCCTTTTTGAGTACGCGGTACATCTGATTGCAGGCAGGCTGAAGCCATTCGTCAGTTTTGTCGCCGGCGAGGGTGCGGCCGGAACGGTCACGGAAGCCGACCAGGTACGGGGGATCGGTCAGAATGAAATCGACGGCGCGATCGGGAAAGCCGCCCATAATATCGATACAGTTACCCAGGATAAAACGGGACATAGGGATACCTCGTGGTGACAGGGGGCACTCAGGAGGACGTCGGTACGACGTCCGTTCCCTGCTGCCCGGAGCCTGTACGCCGCGACCGGTAACGGGTCAAGCTGACCGTGGAATACCGCAGCCGTCAGTCTTTCCGACGGCAAGGCTATGCCGCGAAAGCGGCTTGAAGGGCGATCATCAGAATGCGAGTGGATGGCGTAAAATCACAACGACGCCGGACAGGAGCGGAAAAGCCGCCCGTCCCGTGTCCGCCCGGGCGCGGCACACTGGCTCCGGGCAGTGACTATCCCCGCGCCAGGCGCGGCATCGATGCGGAGCAACGCGACATCATTATTTTCTGACGTACCGGGCAGGAGCTCTGCCCGGCAGATGTCATGTCAGCGTGTGGTATCCCGCCAGTCATTCCCCCACTCGTCACGCAGTACCGGGGCATCCGGCGCGCCGGTCACGGTCCACACATCGAGGAACTTCAGCCCGCGCAGGGTGCTGTTCTCCACGTCCTCGAGCAGAATGATGCTGTCAAACCAGACCACCGGGATACTCCTACCGATGCCGGTCATCCTCGCGTTTCAGGGATGGCCACCAGGTGCGCCCCATTTCCAGGACACCCGCTTCGGCCTGCTCCAGGTCAGTCGCGGATACCAGGTAATACACCATCTGCCGCACCCTTTTCGACGGCGAGGTTATGCCGCGAAAGCGGCTTGAAGGGCGTTCCTCAGCATGGCGCAAACCGCCACCACGCCAGGCAGGATTTGTAAAGGCGCCCGTCCCGTGGCAAACCGGACGCGGCACACTGGCAGCGTGCGGCAGCGGAGGCACGGGTTAACGGGTGAAAGCAGAAGAAACTGTCGGGAACCCGCTATCCACAAAACGTCTGTTTAACGCTGTGGATAACCTGGAGGCAGGTGGCGGAGAAGAGCACTAAGACAGGCGCCGCGTCAGCTGTTCTTTTTTTAAGCAAAGCGGAAAGGATATCAGCGTGGCCGGGTCTTGTCTCCGGCCACGGACAGGCCAATATAGACGCCTGCCCCCCAGATGACCTGCGACAAAATGAAAACCCACTGCGGAACGTCAAAAACCAGAAGCGGAAGCAGACACAGCGTCACAATGCCAATCAGTCGGCTGCCGAATTTCCTGCGGACCAGTTCACTGCTGTCGACGGGAATGCGGGCGAAACGGAGAACACTTCTGAATCCTGGTGACATGAGAATCTCCCTGGGGATGAAAACCATTTGATATCGGTATATTACTGGATGTGACTCGTACTTTTAGTCACCGAATGCACGCCGCATATTTTTCTTTATTTCCCGGGTATCCGAACCAGACACCGGCATGGCAGATGTTGCCGGCGTATCCGGTACTGCAGCAGCAGCCCTGTTCACGGCAGTGGTGCCGGCCATCTGCTGAACCAGTGCCTGCAGCTCACTGACCGAGGTGGGCGGTACCGGCATACTGGTCAACAGGCGCGGCAGTTCCGGTGCCGTCGTGTGGAGGGCCAGACCGGTGATAATCAGGTTTCTCAGCAGATCCCCACGCAGACGGGATGACGCTTCCGTCAGCACACTTTCCACCCGTTCCCCACTCCGGCCATTTTGAAGCGTCAGGGTGTAACGCCGGCGCTGGTATTCCGTCTCCGGTGACATGGGCAGAGCAGCCTCACCATTTTCGGGCTCATCTGGAAGTCCTGTGAGTGAGGACCAGGTTCCGGAGACCAGGGCCATAACAGCGCAAAGGCGGGCAGCGCTCAGCTGCCCGGCAAAGAACACCGGGATCAGCGCCGGTAAACGGGCATCCACCTGGTATACCACCGCCCCGGCGGTGGCGGCGGTACGGATGAACTCACCGCGCAGGGGCTGTGAGATGGTGCTGATGGTTGCCATCGCCGCGATGTCGGTGCGATCGTCGCTGTGCAGATAGAAAGAATACTGGCCGTCCGGCACGTTTAGTCCTCTTTATTGTAAAGGGCAATCTCCCTGGCCAGCGCCATCTGCGGATCGCCTATAACCTCGATACGGTCAGGGGCCAGAGGCCAGGCCTGACGGATAGCTTCTTCTATGAGGGAGGCCCCTCCCCCGACCAGGAATACCCGGTTAACGTTCCTGAAGGCAGTCAGCTCACTGGTGACTCGCGCACCCAGGGAGGTGATTGCCTCTGTTATTTTGTTCCGAACCTCGTCAATTTTACCTGCATCGTTGATCACACGCTGCAGATACTGACGATCATTGCGGTTGCGGATGACCGTGTCGGCAATAAGCGCGCTGGTTTCGCTGTCTGCCGCCCGCAGCGCGCCTGCAGCTGCGCGGGTGACCTGTGACACGCCGACAGACGGATTACCGTGTACCGCACTGATATCATCAAACTGTCCGACAATCACGCCGGCATCGAGCGTGGTTCCGCCGAGATCAATAATCAGGGTGGTCTCAGCGGGTCCGGGCTTCAGCTCCGCGAGACGGGAGAACGCCGCCGGCAGTGATTCCGGCATCACCTTCACGTCCGTTACGGTAAATGCTCTGCCCTTATTCAGAACCAGCTCACGCATCAGGTTTTCTCGTTTGCGTCGTATGTTCTCCTCGTTCCGCTGGCAGTCCCCGTCGTAATATTCACTCAGGGGCAGCGTCACGGTCAGGCTCACCGGTTGCGGCTCCAGTCCGCTGTTCAGCAGCGCATGATGCACAGCCAGCAGGTTGAGATCACCGTACTGATATTCCACGTTTGTTGTCGGGATGGCATCCCGGCTGACGCTGTCCCAGGTGTATTTCAGCGTGCCCACCTGATAATTGAACGTTGCCGCACTGAATTCCGCCACTTTCCAGCCATGCCTGAAGGAGTTCGCAGAGACCCGTGTCTGAAGCTCATCTCCTTCAAACCATGCCAGCTTAACATTAGTTGAACCATCATCGCAGTAAATATTCATCATTATGCTCCGTTAATTACACTCAATTTGATACTAATTATAAGAGCAAAATGAAAAAAACAAAGTTATATTTCTCAATATGAGCAATATAAATACATCAAAATGATTAACAATGACATTTTGAGCACCTTTATTTACTCAAAATGTTCGTGCGGCGGGCGTTCTGGATTATCGTCACGCTGTCAAATATACTGTATGCATAACCAGTGTTTTGAGATATCAGGAGGAAAGATGAAACTACAGCTTTTCAGCACCGGGAAAGAACTCCCGCCACAGGCCCATCCATTGTTTGCCGATCTGGCCAGCTGCGGTTTTCCCAGCCCTGCAGCTGACTATGTCGAGTCCGATCTGGATCTCCATGATTACTGCATACGGCATCCGAGCGCGACTTACTATCTGCGTGCCAGCGGAGACAGCATGGCCGACGGCAGTCTGTACAATGGCGATCTGCTGGTTGTGGACAGTGCTGAAAAGCCGCGGCACGGCGATATCGTTGTCGCCAGCGTACAGGGGGAGTTTACGGTGAAAAGGCTTCTGCTGACGCCACGACTGACGCTGCAGCCCATGAATGCCTCCTGGTCGCCGATTTATCCTGACCCCGACGAGCTGGATATCTTTGGCGTCGTCACGCATATCATCCACCGCCCGAGAGAGATGTACTGATGTTTGCCCTGGCCGATGTGAACAGCTTCTATGCCAGCTGTGAACGTGTTTTCCGACCGGATTTGAAAGGAAAGCCAATAGTCGTCCTGAGCAACAACGACGGGAACGTAATCGCTCGCAGCGCCGAGGCGAAGCCCTGGATCAAAATGGGGACTCCGTGGTTTCAGATAAAAAACGAAAGGTACCCGGAAAAAATATATGCGTTTTCAAGTAACTATGAACTTTACGCCTCGATGTCGGCGCGCGTGATGAACTGCCTGGAGGAACTGGCCCCCAGGGTGGAACAGTATTCAATTGATGAGATGTTCCTCGACCTGACCGGCGTGGAGCACTGTATGGAGCTTGAGGACTTCGGCCGGCAGCTGCGTCAGCACGTGTATGACTGTACCCGCCTGACCATTGGCGTGGGCGCCGGACCAACGAAAACCCTCGCAAAATCAGCCCAGTGGGCCTCAAAAGAGTGGAAACAGTTTCGTGGCGTACTCGCTCTGACCAGGGGAAATCCGCAGAGAACGCGGAAACTGCTTTCACTGCAGCCGGTTGAAGAAATCTGGGGGGTGGGTAACCGTATTGCACGCAAGCTAAATGTGCTGGGCATAAAGACCGCGCTCGATCTGGCTCTGACGAACCCGGCCTTCATCCGCAAAAATTTTTCTGTCGTCCTTGAGCGAACGGTACGGGAACTGAACGGGGAAAGCTGCCTTTCGCTTGAGGAAGCCCCTCCGACGAAACAGCAAATTGTCTGCAGCCGCAGTTTTGGCGTGAAGATCACGGAGTACGAGTCGCTCCGTCAGGCTATCTGTCAGCACGCAGAGCGGGCCTCTGAAAAGCTGCGTAAAGAGCACCAGTATTGCCGGCATATTTCCGTTTTCATCAAAACGTCTCCGTTCGCCGTTAAAGAGCCTTACTACGGCAACGTGGCTACGGAAAAACTTCTTACACCCACTCAGGACACCAGGGACATCATTGCAGCCGCCACAACGGCTCTGGAGCGTATCTGGAGGGATGGGCACCGGTATGCCAAAGCCGGAGTTATGCTGAATGACTTCACCGGCTCCGGCGTTTCGCAGCTGCAGCTGTTCGACGAACGCCCGCCACGCCCTCACAGTGCTGAGCTGATGAGGGTTCTGGACGGGATCAACAACTCAGGGCTGGGTAAAGTATGGTTTGCGGGGCGGGGTATGGCCCCGGAATGGCAGATGAAACGGGAGATGCTTTCTCCTGCTTATACGACACGATGGTCAGATATTCCTGCAGCGAAACTGGCGTGAAACTTTGGCGATTTCACCTTGAAATTCTCAGCCTAAACTGCCTAATTACAATAAGTTAGATGTGAAATCGCCATGGCGAAATTATTGACTCAAATTTCTGTCAAGGACCTCGTTGATAGCCTTGTCCAGTTCATCCTGAATCACTTTTGACATACGGCTAAACTCATAAGTCAGCGTACGCCCTTTCACACGCTTACGCGCGAACTTGTCCTTTTCTTCAAAAGACCAGAGTGGGGAAACCACTGACTTTTCCTTGGGAGATGGATCTATCAATGCCTGAGATGCCTGAGAAATCAGCTTCAGAATACTGGCTTTCTGTTCGTCTTCTGGTCGTTCGCCATCACTCAAAATTGCATCGAGCTGAGCTGATACAGACTGAATGAGTTCTTCAGGCGTTAATCCCTTTTCACTGAGTTTTTCATTAACTTCTAAAAGAAGTTTATAGTCACTAAACGATAGCTCCGACTGAACCGGGAACAGAGAAATCAAGTCTTGCGGTACGGCCGCCGCCTGCAGCGCCCTGGTAACTTTAGCCTGAGATAACCCCTCCAGTTCAGCAATTTCCTTTTGATTAAATCCGGACTCTTTAAGAGCGATCAATCTCAGGCCAATCTCCCGAAGATTATGTTCTTTAGCTGTCTGGATATCTTTAGCCAGTTGGCGAGCTTCATCAGCTGATAAATGTTCTTCGGTGACCATTACATCAAGGCCTGTACGGACAAAAATTGCTGAGGCTCGCCGTCTTGAACCATCCAGTATCTCAATCCTTTCACTTTGCTTAATACCAATACAGGGAAAGAACTGCTGAAACTTAATCGTCTGGATAATGGATTTCAGGGACTCCCTGGTCAGTGCAAGTTGATCTCTTCCGTTGTTTTCCTGGTTTACGAAGGTCTTACTTTCAACTTCAGATGCAGGCACCCGAACAAACCTGAACGTTACCTTCCTGCCGGTTTTTAAGGTAAATACCTGGCTTCTACCGGTGTCCGTCATTTCGACCATTGACGCCTGAGTATTTAACTGTCTGCCGATGGTTTTTCTTTTCTCATTCGACATCACATACCTCCGTTAGTACGAATGAACTCGATGCGATCAAAGACTGCCTTCGCAAAGTCTTCCGCTGCTGATTTTGCGCTTTTTAGTGCCTCTGTACTTCCATCATAGGTTGCTGGATTTGCTGAAATAACTGTGTCAAAAGTCTCCCCGCAGCGTTCGAAACCATCCAGTCTCGGCAGAACCATGTCTAGCATATCGGCACCGAAAACCTCTTTGGCCTGACTATGGCAAATTTTGTGATCAGACTTGTTCAGGATCTTGGACATGAAGCCGACATTACCGATGAGATTGCAGGTGTGCCCATCCATTTCGATGGAATCTATGAGGGCAGGGAGGCTGGCCACAAACTTCAGGGAAGAATGAAAATCAACCGTAGCCGGTGGAAGAGGGGTCAACATCAGGTCTGCCGCCCCAATGCAGTTTTTCAGGAACGCATCAAGGTGAGGACCACTATCAAGGAAAATAAAGTCGTAGTCATGCTGGAGCTTATCGATAATGTTCTCTTTAAGCACAGCATGAATATTTTTCCCTGGAAGATGTTCTTCACACAATCCCTTCCAGCCTTCAGCAAGGAATGCATCGTCAATGGAAGCGGGGATTACATCAACACCAGGGATAATAGACGGTACTATAAAATCGGAAAGTAATTCTTCACGAGACACGTTCTGGAGCATGGCCTGAGCAGCCGTATTTTCAACCAGGCCCACTGAATTCTCATGGCTCAGGAACATTGTCAGAGATGCCTGCGGATCGAAATCGATGGCCAGAATACGCAGGTCTTCGAACAGAAGCTGAGGATGAGCTCGAAAAGCATGTGATAATGAAGCGGTAGAAACTGTCTTGGAACCACCACCTTTAAGATTACATACAAAAATCGTAAAGGCTTTATCGAAGCGATCCCTGTACTTGGGTACTTTACGATGGTTATACAGATCGATGACATTCTGAATCGTCATCGCGTATTTCATTGTATTACCAGAAGGTTTCTTTTTGAAAATGTAGCCACCGGCTTCCATTTCGGCCACAGCATACTCAACACTGCCTTTACTGAGCTTAGGCAGCTTATACAGAGCGGCTTTGCTGTATTCCTGATAGAACTCGGTAAGCTTCAATTCCTCTTTTTGCTGGCGGATACTCTCGCTCAAAGATGTCAGAAGCTTACCTGCACGTGTAGCAACTTTCCGTAACTGCTCAATATTGTCCATTTATCACCTCATGACGTTTTTTGTCATTTTGAACAAAAAGAGTCATGTTGCAAGCAAAAAATCATATTGTTTTGATTTCGCTCTCAACAGGAGGGGGGAGAAGCTCGACGGGCGTGCCACTCAATCACAGTGCCGCAACACGCAGACGCACTTATGACCATCACACAACAACTCGTACAAAAGGGTATAGAGAAGGGTATCAGCGCTCGCCGCAGCCATGTAACCGAGCGTAGCGAGCGAACTGGCGAGGAAGCGGGGAGGAACTGTACAGGCAGATAGCTCTTACGCTCAGCACAAGAAGAGTTATCCATCCTCTGTGGGAAACAGGTCAACTTCATGGACGGCCAGGGCTGCGGGAAACACCACAAGTATAGGCACACACGGATAGCCTGATCAGAGCAACAAGTGTGACAATCTGCCCTCATTGATTATGACGAACTTGCCCCCTCATGTCACATGACTAACGGGAAGAGGGGAAGACCTAGTGTGACAAACTGCACTCATTTAACTGTGACAAACTGCACTCATTTAACTGTGACAAACTGCACTCATGTATTGTGACAAATTGCCCTCAAACTTGGTTTCACTACCGGTTATAGCCAAAAAACTATGAATAAGCGCAGGCCACCAGGGATGGAACAGCAAAACTGTGACAAATCACCCTCAACCTGCCGGATCTAATGTGACGAACCACCCTCAAATCTGTGACAGATAACCCTCAAACTATTCTGTTGTCATCGAGGTAATATCACGGAAGGAAAATACGATATGAGTCGTCTGGCGGCCTTTCTTTTTCTCGATGTAAGAGAGGCGCATTGGTGTCCGGCTATTGATCTCATCAACACTTGCCTGCAGGAAACGCCGGCGAAAATCCGGCATACGCTGGTAGCTTTGAGGTAGTTGGTAGCGCTCCATGATCCAGTCGATTTTCAGAGACACGACACCTGAGCCATCAGGTTTACGGTACTGACACAGGGATTCGTATAAACGCATTGCATACGGATTGGTAATCTCTTTTGTTTCACTTAGCCGGAACTGCGTAAACCGGTTCTGTAGCCCGATGAAGAAGGGAATGAGATATGGGTTGATATGTACGCTGTAAAGCCCTCTGGATGGACTGTGCGCACGTTTGATAAACCAGGGAAAGGATTCATACCCTTTTTCATCGCCGGCATCCTCTTCAGGGCGATAGAAAACCACTTCCTTACCTGCAAAACCTTTTAAAGCCTGTCGTATATCCTTACTGGCTTCAGCGGAGGTCAGCCCGAATGTTTCAGCGTATTTAGCAACGTGAATTTCGCAAATGCCATCATGTTCTTGCAGGGAGCCGTCGGATTTTCTGATCTGATCAACGAACAGATACAGCATACGTTTTTGATCCCTGGAAAGACTATATGCCGCCTCAGTCAGCTCATTTGACTGGACAATCCGCGGGCTATTTTTACGTTTTTTATGGTTTATAACCGCTATTTCCGCCATGACAGGTCCATGTGAAGTGTGACAGGTTTTCAGATTGTCACACTTTATAAAACAGAGTCAACAGAGATGGATAACTTTGTGAAAAGCAACACTTCCTGAGGGCAATTTGTCACAGGGTTAAGGGCAACTTGTCACAGAAAGGACGGCTATTTGAGGGTAATTTGTCACACTGAAAGGGCGGTTTGTCACAGATCCCTCCCTGGAACCCGCATGGATAAAGGCCTGTGAGCATTCTAAAAATAAAGATCTAACAACTATTAAAAAAGATCTTATAAAAATATCCCCGTGGATAAGTGGATAACCCCTAGGGGAGGTGATTTTTCAGGCATTGAGCGTATGCAGAATTTATGAGTTCTGTTCCCTGGTGCTTCCTCGCTCACTCGGGGCTTTGCCCTGTCGCTCGGCTGCGGCGAGCACTGCTGGCTCGCTCATATCCGTGGCCGGAATTTAGACATACAGAACATACAGTCCAGTTCCACCGGTTGTGAGAGATCCGACCCGCCATAACTGAGTTGCGTAAGCGACTTTTCAACGCCTTACATTTAATTTTCCGCGACGTAAGGCATAAAGCTTGTTCTCTTCATTGTTGACCTACTCCGCCAACGTGACAACCCGCACGAAGATTTCTATCGTCCCTGCAGGCATATTCGAATCGTTTTTATTAACCCTGGCTGCCGTCGTGACAGAACACTACTTCCTGTAAACGCGGCCAAGGCCTATGACACACCTTAAATTAATAATGCGGAGATTTACGATAATGCCATTGCTGGAGACGTTCCTGACTGCCTCACCCGCTTCTCAGGGGGCAACAATCCTGTTCCTTGCCATGCTGATATACTGGCAAAAGCGATAAGTCCATGCGGGCTGGCCATTGGCCAGCTTCGCTGTATAAGGGGTAAAAAGCGGCATATCCAAACGCTTAGCTAGGCAATTTGAGTTCAGATATCTATGCTTGCGATCCGGACAACATGAGGAAACAAGATGAAACTTGAATATATACAGATAAACAATACCGTAAGGAGTGGTCTTAATCCTTTCACTGACGGGGTGATTATTCGTGATACAAAGGTATTGATCACGCTCAATCTCCCGGATGGTTGGAAACCCACTATTGAGGGGGAATGGCGGCATATGTCGGACGCCGACACATTGTCAGATCGTATTAAAATGCTTCAGCATGCGATTTATGAGCGGTATCAGGGATACAGTGCAGATATTCCCGCCAGTTGGGCCAGATAACTTCTGACAGACCTCAGCGGCGAGCAGGACGTTCGCCAGCATCATTCCCCTCTACACTAAGTATTCCCTTTCAGCATGGCCACCGCATCCGCTTCGGGCATCTGGAACTGAACTCGATGACGCGCAGCAACATCAAGTGCGAACACCTTCGTATAGACTTCCGTCGAGCTAATCGATTTGTGGCCCATCAGGCTCTGCAGCACTTTCAGCGGAATACCGGCGTACAGCATGTGCATCGCGTAGGAGTGACGGAACGTATGGGGGGTCACCGGTACTGAGAACGTCACCCCGTCGGCCGCTGCGGCCTCCACCGCTTCGCTAAGCCAGGTGCGAACGGTACGGTCTGTGATCTCCCAGATACGCGCCTTCTCTATTCTGCCGGTGCGCTTGTTTCGTCTTTCCAGCGGAATTTTCAGGGTGGCCACCATCATCTGCAGCTGGCTGACGTACTGGTGATCGGAGAGGGGAACCAGGCGATGGGCCTGACTGCCTGCAGGTGCTCTTCCTGCCGTTCTGGCCGCTTTCTCTGTACGCTGCTTGAGGGTGGCCAGCTGAACAAACGGATACGGTGGAGCCAGCGAAAAATCTCCCCTGGTCAGCGCCAGGGCTTCGTTAATCCGGGCGCCGGTATTCCAGAGCGTCGCCAGCAACATCTTGCGATGAAGATCAGGCACATAGTGGAGCAGGGCACTCACTTCCGGCGCCAGCAGGTATTTCGGCAGCTCATCCTGTACGAGCGCCATCTGTCGCAGGGCCAGTGCCGCCGGATAGTCGACAGCGACCGGCAGCTGCGATGGGATCACACCAGAGTGTACGCCGGGAATGGCCGGAACAGGTACCGTCATTGCGCGTTCTCTGTCCCCGTAAAGCGTTCAAGCCAGGCAACAGCGGCCACGGCGTAGTTTTCGCCGGCGTCGACGTGGATCTGCCCCTGCTGTTCCAGCTGCCGGCCCGTATCGGCCAGTCGGTTTTGCAGGGCCAGCAGGCTGTCGGTCATCGAGGCGTACAGGCAGGCCTGATGGATCTGGCGGGTGAAGTCATCAACGGGCACGCCAACCAGCGCTTTGTCAGGCGTGGGGCGCTGAATACCGTCTTTTTCTGACTGCAGCTGCAGACAGCGTGTCAGCAGTTCAATGGTCTGGTGTGAAACAGAATTGTTGTTATCACTCATATACATATACCTTTATCATTCGGGTTTTCTCTTTTTCGTACAGCATTGACATTTCGTCAAACATCATCACATGACGGGTGCGCTTTCCGCGAAAGATGCGTCTTACCGTGGCAGGGCGGCCATCGAGCCCTGAGAAGTAGCTGAAGGTATGAGGCCTGTCATAATCGATATCTCCGTATCATTGGGTGTTCAGGTAAGTCTGATGGAGTTTCGCACCGTTTCTGGCTGTCAGAAGCTGCCCAGAATACTATTCCATTCGGCGTTACAGTCCAGCAGGTACCGGAGGCGGTTATCTATTCCATCCAGTAAATCTGAAGCCTCCCCCATTTTTTCCCCGAAGCGACGAGTATTAACGTAATGGATCCCCTCGAGGCTGCGGGTGCCGTCATTTCTCCGGGCATAACGGAAATCTGTCGCCCGTTCATCCACCTGGTGAAGAGCTTTAACCACCTCTTTGACGATTTTAAAATCGGAAGGCCGGTAGCTGTCATCAACGTCCAGGATCAGCTTTTGTGCCAGCGGCCATAAGGTATTCAGGTTATGGTCATCTTTTTTGTACTGGCGTTTATCCGGCTCTTCTGTCAGTGCCAGAGCCAGCCCAATAATTTGTTTGATAATGAGTTCGATGTGATGCCTGTAGAGAAACAACACCGGATAAACCAGAAAATCCTGGTCCCGCCCGGATTCATCAATGTGGTTAATCAGAATATCAGCAGCCCGCCTGTAACCTTCGGTGTAAGCTGTACCATGATCCGGCATGTAATTCAGGCAGGCATTATTGTGCCAGTCGCTGTCGCTGGCCAGCAGCCCCGGTTCTGACGTTTTTCCCTTTTTCATTTCAGCTCCAGAATCTTTTAACAGCCCCGGTTCGGTACCTTATCCGGAAATCCCGCACTCAGCTACGGTTGTTCAGCTGCAGCTTTTGCGATCTCATCCACTGCTTCCCTTACCGAAAAGGATAATTTGTCCTTCGGTGAAAACTGCACCCAGTAGCAGAGATGCGATGCCCAGGTCTGGCCATTCTTGCGTGGTTCATAATCAACACTGAATGCGTAAATCACTCTGTTACTCAACTCCCAGTTTGTGACCTCACAGTACCGTGTATAGAGCTCCAGCAGCTCATCAAAGAACTGACCTTCCCGGAGCGGGCCAGATCCCTTTACAGCCTCACGCTGATCCATGAAATAGTCCACAGCGGCTTTTTTGGACGCAAACTCCCTTCCACCGATTTTGACCTTAACGGAACGTCCCATCCTGACCTCCTTTCTGGTTTGCAGGTTAATAATCACTCAGAGCAATTATGATGTGCAGCATCATTCACTGTCACTTAGGTGATTCTCCCTGTCGTAACATTTTCATTATCTAATAATTAGCAACCTTATAACAACACTAGTAAATTACCGGATGCCGGTTTCTGGTGAATCCGACTTTTACGCTATCTGAGACTTTCCGGAAGTGTACCACGGTCAGGAAAGAAGCAAAGCGGTGTTTACTGGCGCGGTGACACCCGCCCGCGCTGAACAGCGCGGGTGCCGCGTAATGGAAAAATAACAGTTTAAATACAGTGTATTGCATCTGATAAATCCGCAGGCATGACCGGACAAAAACGACGCAGAGGGGTGAAGATCCGGGACTTACTTTTTTCGGATCTCAGGAGGAATGAAGAAGTATTTGTGCTGATAATGCAACATTAATTGTAGATTTTAAACATAATAGCATTAATGCATAATTGACATTAATAATTTAAAATATTTGCATAATTATCAATAAAAGAGTGAGATTCTTATTTCCCATGTAAATTATATGTGCTTGTAGAGAGCGAGGCGGTTTTTAACTTACGGTAATAAGAATAAAATGTACCGACTCTTCCGGGGTACTGAAGTGTTCAGGTTTACGACAGAGCCCTGCGCGTTTTGCATGAAAAAATTAAAGGACTGAACATGGCGACCACAGTAATAGCTGCCTTTAACGAATTTATGAAAGATACCGTGAATCTCGAAAAGGCAGACACCGATGACGCGCGTGCAAGTCGCGACTGGCTAATCGGTAAGATTAATGATTTTGAAAATGATGAGGTTTTTCCGGTGAGTTATCCCGGGATCCACATTGCTTTCGGTTCGTTCGCAAGAAGAACCAAAATTCGTCCGCTTGATGATATCGATCTGATGTTTGGCTTAACCGGGCAAGGTGCCACCTATACCATCCTGAGTGACCGGGTAACTGTAACCTCCTCCGGAGAGGGGTCACGTCTGCACCGTTACCGACATTCCGGGGCAGACACCGTCTGCTCCGTCAGAATTCTGAATGCCTTTAAAAACCGTCTGCAGGATATTGCCCAGTATGCCCAGGCTGATATCAGGCGTAACCAGGAAGCCGTAACGCTTAAGCTGGTCAGTAAAGACTGGAATTTCGATATCGTGCCCTGCTTTATTACCAGTGAAGATGCCTATGGTAAAACGTATTATCTGATCCCAGACGGGAACGGACACTGGAAATTTACTGATCCCCGAATTGACAGAGACAGAGTCAAGGCTATCAACGTTAAGAATGACGGTAATGTTCTCAATGTTATCCGGGCTGTCAAATACTGGCAGCTGCGTTCGACAATGCCGTCCATGAGCTCCTACCTGCTGGAGACGCTAATTCTGGACTATTACGCCGGCAGGACCTCCTGCTTATCGTTTGTCGATATGGAGCTGGAAGCGCTATTCCGCCATCTTGGTCTTTTCGTACAGTTCTCCGTTAACGATCCCAAAGGCATACAGGGAGATATCAACTCTCTTTCTGCCGAGGCTCGTAAGGCGATATCGGACAGATGTTATCTCGATGCGCAGAAGGCATCGGAGGCGAGACAGTTTGAAAATGATAAAGAGTATGAAAAATCCATCAATAAATGGCGCGACGTGTTCGGGCCATCCTTTCCTGTTTACGGGTGAGCCATGAATGCCATTTACACGAACCAGTCGACCAGAGAAAATTTGGATTTACTGTATGCGCAGGCCCGTGTGTACGACAGGGTAAAAAACTGGAACAAGCTCAATTTTCTCTTCAGCACCATCGTGCCTCTCCTGCTTTCGCTGGTTACCGTATACAACCGAAGCCGAGGATTTGTCGATTCAGAACTGTTGTCTTCACTGTTGGGATTGTATGGACTTCTGGTGCTTACCTTTAACATTGCCATCAGTGGATACATATCGGCACTGCGCAGGAAGGCAGCCTCAATCCAGGAAATGTACGACTGCCGGGTACTTGGCATCCGGTGCAATGAACTGAAGGTGGAGGAGATCTCAAGGGATGAAATCATCCGGGCAGCTGAATACTTCAGAAACAGTCCGGAAAAAGCACGAAAGCGATTTGGTGAAGAGGGATGGTACGTCAGTAAGGTGTATGACGCGCCGCAGGCCGTAATGGCGCTCCTGTGCCACGGAAAAAACCTCGGCTGGGACAAATCGCTCAGGGAGGTGCTGCACGTGTTTTATCTTTCAGCATTCATTGTCTCGCCTGTCGCGATGCTTGTTTACGGCATCGCCATGAAATCTGGGCTGAATGAGATCCTTTTCTATGTAGTGTTCACATTGCCGGTCATACGCTATTTCTTGCTTCAGTTTCTGGATAATCGCAGCAGTATGAAAAGAAGCGAGAAGCTGAAAAAATACGTTGAAAAGGAATTATCCGGCATCCGGGTTTCCGGAAGAGCTGAAGAAGAGAAACTTGGTTATACGCTCCGGAATATCCAGGATGAGATGTTCGCTTACCGGGCCTCATGTCCGCCCGTTCCCAACGGTATCCAGCTGATAATGAAGCCTAAAAATGAGCGAATTTATGTTGATTACTTTGAAACGAATCTGAAGGAGCTGCACCTTCAGGAATAATCACTCCGTAGCTCCGGTATCGGATTTACGTATGCCGGAGCACATCACGGTAAACCATTCAGGTTGCGGAGGATATTGATTGGAAGACCATTACAGAGAGTACGCCCCTGAAGATTAAGCGTCGCAGCGTAACCAGTGTTTTAACTTATGTTGTTTAAAAAACCAGTTTATAAACAAATCACCAGAGATCTTTATTCGCGTCAAGAGTATGAAAAAAAGAATCGACCAACATAGATACAAAAAGGCCACCTCATTTGGTGGCCTTTTTGCACTGCGAAAATTTGTGTTCGTCGGCTTGCATCTTTCAGCGTCGCAGGGAGAGTGCCGTCTCTTTACCCCTACCGATGTGCTAAGTACATCACTATTCTGACTGTTAGTCAAGCTCCATGTACTCTATAACTTCTTGCTCAACGTCTTCTCTTGTAACATGCCCAGATGATGCTAGGTACAAGTCAGACAATATACGGTATTTATCCCTCAACTCCGCAAGTTCTTCCCGTATTGCTTCAACTTCAGGCCGTAACTCCTCCAACTCAGCTGACTGCAGTTGACCTTTTTGAATTGTTCTATCAAGTTTATCCTGTAAGGAGTACATACCTACGGCAGCAAGTAACCCCTGTTCAAGCGCTTTCATATCGTTACGAGATAACCGTCTACTAAACGATTCATCCCGGCGATAAGTTCGATCACGACCTTTATGATCTCTAGATTCAGGAGGAAGGATGCGGGTAGGAGAGACAGTCTGGATCATTTCACACACGGCAAAGCTACGCTTTCCAGTATCTAATTCGTTGATATGTTGGATAGATTCTGTTTCAAGCTCGAAAATCGCACGATTATACTCATGGGCATCAGGCTCTTTGGATGTTACAGGGACAACTGTAACTCCTCTTCTATCAACTTTGACGACCACCGCTGGTCTTCTCTTATGCATTTCCCCTTCTTGGTGATTGCAAGGGTACATTGCACTCTTAGTTAAACCAGTTTGAAAATTTAGAGTTTGATAAATGTGTCCAAACTCAACGATAACGATAGCGCCTTTTTTTACGAACCCAGCCGCATTGCCTATACGTCTTTTGGTCAAAATCTCCGACAGATAGATGTCTTTGCTGACGTCTTTCTCCGTTAACCAAACGCCCCAATGGTCAGGTGCAATTCCCAGAAAAAACCGGACTCGCCAACGTTTACAAACCTCCCCCGAAAATGCTTTTGTAATAAATATTGGGGTGTTCTTATCATTTAAAGGTACTAGAATCTCTTCAATGTTATCAATATGTTCCGTACCCAATATGCGTTCATTGGTTTGATCTGTGGGGTCATATGTTGAGTAACTAATGGAAACAGTGGCCATTCCTATTCCTTTGTCCGCCAATGACGAATAAAAAAATCGATTATATATCAAAGCATTGAAATGTATTCAAAGCTTGAAAAGTTGATGGTTCAATAAAAATTGAGTGTTAATCATTGGGGTGTAATAAAGGTTCAATATAACCTCACAATGATGAGTCTCGGTCTGAAATTACCAATATTCTATACTTTACTGTCCAGCGCCAAAAGGATCAGCTGCCTATGTGTGGTCACTTTGCACAGTTCCATAGCTGAGAGGAATTTCTCGCAGCCCTGGCATCTGATATGCCGATTTGCTCCGCTGCCGACTGGCATGCGCGGTATAACATCGCGCCAGCACACCAGTGCCGGTGCTTCATCATCATGGCTGCCAGCTATTCATGACAGACGCCCTTTGGCGCTACTACCGGCCACCGAGCGCAAATGGCTAAACACCAACTTTGTTCGGCCTTTTGGCCATATGCTGGCCGATGTGTACAGCCTGCAGACGGAGGATTTCGCTTGGCAACCGGTCTCGCTGGCTGTGGGCGCCGTTCGCAATTACCATCCCTCAATTACCATGGCAATCGATACACCAACGGTCTGAGCACCGCTTTACCATGAATAGATTCAGGGTGTCATTATCAGGATGCGAATGACGCCCCTCTCAAAGAAGACCGTCTGCTAGTCCCGGAAGTTATACCTCCAGCATGAAAATCTTTACTGTCTCTAATGCTTTTTTCATCTCTCTGAATTGGTTACCTGAAAAGATCCGAATTTGCCTTTTTTCGGATCCCGGATGACAAAACGCATGATATTTCCTGTAAATGCAATTATTCATAACATTTATATTCATATATGTTAAAAGTTCGAAATTAGCATCAGTTGTTGGTTATTATTAAGATTTCAGCAACAAACCGTATCCCACCCGCTTCGTTAAAAAAACCGAAGGTCATCAGAAGCGCTCACTGATCGTTCCGGGCTGAGACGGTGGCAGCGTCACGGGTAATGTCTCTATTTTATTGGTCGTGAGGAAGGCCGGATAATGGCCAAACTAAGAAGCCATAGCATTGGGGGCAGCCTGCTGATCTGGTATGATCGAGCAGAGGCTCATCTCAATGAGCAATCCCCGCAACAAATTTTTTCGGGGTGCAACAGACCCTTTAGTGTCCAGGCCTGAAAAAAAAGAAAGCACGGTCTCTGAGAGACTACGGTCCTTACGCAACCATACCGGTTAGCGAGCTTTATATTTTCATTATGACTATCTGTATAACAGGGGAATGAATGTGATTAAAAAAATATGCGAAGTGATTGATGGAGAGTATGTCTGTGACATTGATATCAGTGTGGAAGAATGGAAAACTTTATTAACAAATGATAAAGTTTTTGACACAAAAAGTATTGCAGCGTTAAAAAAATGGTTTATTGAGCCAAATCATTCCTGCACATGCTTCGATATTGGTAAGAAGTACGACCTGCACAGCATGAGTGCTAATGGAGTCATAAACGGACTGGGTGGCAGAGTTCAAAAAGAACTTGGTAGATTCGAGGTTAAAGGTGTCGGAAATATCGCATCCGGTACAAAATTCATTACCGTAATGAAGAGTAAAGAAATCGGCGGAAAACCCAAAAGAAACTTATGGACAATTCGTGAGGAACTTGTTCAGGCAATTAACGAACTGGATTTTTTTGGTACAACAGAAATGGCCAGCAGTGAGTATTACTCTGACGATGAGTTGATCAATGCCATAGAGAAAAGTAATATCTTTGACAACGTTCAGACGTTTGAATATACAGGGGAAGCCAAACCAAAGAAAAATGCAATAGAAGTAAAAAATGGCCTCTCGTATCCCAGGAGTAAAGGCGTATCCCAAAATGCGCTGAATAAAGCAGGTTACAAATGTGAAGTCGATAGTGACCACCCAACATTCAGAAGGCGAAATTCATCCTTAAATTACACAGAACCTCATCACATTGTACCTATGTCCAGGCAAGATGCTTTTGACACATCTCTTGATGTTGAAGAAAATATCATATCTCTGTGTTGCAATTGCCATAAACAAATTCACCTTGGTCAGGGTTATGAAGATATGCTGAAAGAAATATACACTGCGCGAAAAAGGTTATTAAAAAAAGTTGGTATTGATATATCACTGGAAAACTTGATTCTTTATTACAAAATGGAAAGTAAGTGAGATTCAAACGAGAGTGATACCTTCGTTTTATTGGTCGGGATGAACAGCAGATGATGTTTCCGGCAAGTATCGGGTCCAGAAACTTTCTGTTAAAAAAGAGGTAAAAGTAGTCTTGAGCCCTGACTGCGAATTGCCATTGCGCATGACCAGAGAACAGGACGACCCCCTGCCAAACCCAGGCATGAGAAACACCTTTAAAACATAGACTTAATTAAAATCAGCAATTCCCATCGAAATAATAAGCAAGCAGAATTGGCTCAGGTGAATTTCACTCGGTGCAGTGCATGCGTTGGGGGGTTTAAAAGGAAAAACCCGAAATGAATCGGGTTTTGATTAATTAACGATTAACAGGTTCCCGTGCCCGGGAACACTCTGTACTGTACGCGCAATATATTATTTCCGCAATCATTATTTTTGATTGCCAAGCCATTTATTCATCTGCTCAATTTCACCTTTTTGAGCTTTAATGATGTCCTGCGCGAGCTTTCTCATTTCCGGATCTTTTCCGTATTTTAGCTCGGTCTCAGCCATTGCTATTGCCCCTTCATGGTGTGCTACCATGCCTTTCGCAAAAGCCTTGTCGGGATCGGAATCTTTTACAGCGGCCATCATTTTGTCATGCATACCTTTCATGCCGGACATATATTCCTGTGACGATGCCGATGAGGATATATCTGACATTTTCATTTCTGAATGTTCTGCGGAAATCGCTGGCAGGGATAACATCAGTATAACAAAAAGCGAATTTGTGATTTTCATATAATAAACCCTTTCAGATGGTTACCGGATAAGTTTAGCTGAGTCAGACAAAAAAGCCCCCTGAAGGGGGCAAAAAATAACAACATATCCGTATAAGGGACAATCTATCAAGGAAAGGGTAACCGCACGGAAACTTCAGTTGTCATCAGCCCGCATTGATCATGCGGCGGTGTGCATCAGCCATAGCCTGATGGGGGCCGGACTGACCGTTATTCGTAAATTCATGGGCAACAGCTGCTCTTTCATGTTCATTCATCGCCGCAAACGAAGTCGCCGGACGGGAAGCGTTAACGGTGCCAGTTCCCATCATCTTCTGATGACTTTCCGCCATTTTTTTATGTGCATCTGCTGAACCATTGTTCATGGTTTCATGAACAATAATAGCCTGTTCATGCTGATCCATACCGGCCATCCGTGGAGCTGCCCCCTGGATGGCGGCTGGAGCCGCAGCAGACTGCATCTGGTGAGCAGGAGCCTGTGCATTGTTGACGCGATCATGGATATTCACGGTTTCAGTGGCCCAGGCCGATGAAATTAAACCAAAGCCCAGCAAAGATGCTAATACGATATTTTTCATGATAACTCTCCATTTCTGAATTAGTGATGTCCGGGGAAGTACAACCGGTGTTTTCAGTTCCATAACTGAAACAAGTTCGGCAGCGTTTATTTCTCCGGAAGAGGGCTGGATATTCATTTCCTGGCGTACTCTGACGCCGGGTATTGATGAAGCAATCCAGCCTTCCTGATAAGTTGCACTAATTATATCGAATGGCTTCTGTTTGCTGCATGACAGGCTAATGACATCTTTGTCATTTACATCTTTATTTTCAGCATTGGGTTTCCGGGATCATTTTCTCCAGTCTGGGCACGGATAAGATAAAACGCGTGGAGCGTACGTCTGATTCCACCTGCACTCTTCCGTGATGTGCTTCCACGATTGACTTCACAATCGCAAGGCCGATGCCGCTGCCTTCTCCTTTTCGTTGTCTGGATGGATCCACCCGATAAAAACGGTCAAACAGCCTTGATAAATGTTCTTCAGGGATCGGTTTCCCCGGATTTTCAATCACAAGGTCAAAAAAGCTCTCCTGCTCTCTTATTGAGACGGTGATTGCCTGTCCCTCCGGGGTATAACGCAGGGCATTGGATAACAGATTATTGATCGCCCTTCTGAACATTTGTGGATCTCCCTCAACCAGGCAGGGCATCCCGTTAAATTTGAGCGTGATATTGCGTTCTTCGGCCCAGGCTTCGAAAAACTCGAAGACTTTCATGACTTCCGCTCTGAGGTCAAACATGACCCTGTCAGGTATCAGCTGATTATTATCTGCCTGTGCCAGGAACAGCATATCGCTGACCATTTTGGTCATCCGGTTATACTCTTCAAGACTGGAATAGAGGACATCCTCAAGTTCCCTCTGTGTTCGATCCTGACTCAGTGCGATTTCAGTCTGCGTCACCAGATTGGTGATGGGCGTTCTGATCTCATGCGCGATATCGGCAGAGAAATTGGCCTGGCGGGTAAAGACATCCTCAATCTTTCCAATCATATGATTGAACGAGATAACCAGTTGCTCCAGCTCAATGGGAACGCGTGTCGGTTCCAGTCGCGCATCAAGATTCTCGGAGGTGATGTTTTTAATGGCATTGCTGACATTACGAAGGGGCAGGTGCCCCTGACGGACAGCGATTCGAATGATCAGAACAATCAACAGGCTTATCACGACGGCAATCGCAATCAGGTTCTTTTTCAGCGCATCGAGGTAATGGAGATGGAAATTAATGGATAGGCCAGTCAGCATGACATAGTTCTGCTGTTTGCCCTGAAATATCGCCTGACCAGAGGAGGCGATAATCCTGTATGTTTCCATCTTCATTTCGGACCCGGTATCCATCGGTCCCGCAGGATCCTCCACCGTCCAGAGAAAGACATCCCGTGCGCGGCTGTGCTCGCTAAAATCTGCTGAATTCACTGCCGGGCGTAGTGCCGCCCCCTGAGTTGAGCTAAAGAGCACTTCACCCCTGGGATTGAGGAGCAAAAGGGCAACGTTGCGGTAGCTGGCAATTGATTCCTTTATTTTGCTTATTTTTTTATCATCCGGATCCACCGGGGACTGCAGTATACGGTTCAGTGTGGTGCTGATTTGTTGAAGATCGCTGACATCCTGCTCGGCAAAATGATTTTCAACAGAATGCAGCATAAACCAGGTGAAGGCGATAAAAGCCAGTATCGTGGACAGGCTGATAAAAAAGGTCAGCCGCAGAGCGAGTGAGAAAGGGCGTCTGGAAGGTTTGCTATGCATCCGGGACCTCCAGCATGTAGCCCACGCCCCGGACTGTCTGGATCAGCTTTGTCTCGTAATCGTTGTCTATTTTAGCGCGGAGTCGCTTTACTGCGACATCGATCGCATTAGTGTCGCTGTCAAAATTCATGTCCCAGACCTGAGAGGCAATCAGGGAGCGGGGAAGAACCTCTCCCTGATGGCGAATGAAGAATTCCAGCAGGCTGAACTCTTTACTGGTGAGCACAATGCGGTTTCCGGCGCGACTGACTTTTCTGGATACGAGATCAATCGAGAGGTCAGCCACCTTAAACTGGCTTTCCGTGATCATCGTGTTTCCCCGCCTCAGAAGGGTTCTCACCCGGGCGAGCAGTTCGGCAAACGCAAAGGGTTTAACCAGATAATCGTCCGCACCCAGTTCCAGTCCTTTGACCCTGTGTTCGATCGTGCCGAGGGCTGTCAGCAGTAAGACCGGCATACCCTTTCCGGCAGTGCGCAGCATGCGGATGATATCCCAGCCGTTCACATCAGGTAGCATGATATCCAGAATGACTAAATCATACTCGGCTGTCATGGCGAGATGATATCCGGTAAGACCATTATCAGCGTGATCCACTATGAACCCTGCCTCTGTAAGCCCTTTGCTGAGATATTCACCTGTTTTAATTTCGTCTTCGACGATCAATATTTTCATCTTGCTCCCCGGCTGGCTGCTAATGTCATTCTATTGCGCCCACGATCGTTATCAACGGATTACAGCAAAAATGACAACATTGTCATTATCCTGTCACCCGGCAAACAGAGAGCGTTAGGTAAAGTACCCCTATCAATACTCTGGACTTCATTTGAACCATTTACCAGGTCTGCCTGGACGAGAAGCGTTATGTTCAAATTAAAATTACTCAGCATTAGCACGATATTCATCCTGGCAGGCTGCGTGTCGCTTGCGCCTGAATATCAGCGGCCCGCAGCACCGGTACCCCAGCAGTTTTCACTGTCCCATAACAGCCTGACGCCAGCGGTAAATGGCTATCAGGATACGGGCTGGCGTAACTTTTTTGTCGATCCCCAGGTTACCCGGTTGATCGGTGAAGCTCTGACTAATAACCGTGATTTGAGAATGGCTGCCCTGAAGGTTGAAGAGGCCCGAGCCCAGTTCAACGTCACGGATGCAGATCGTTATCCCCAGCTGAATGCCTCATCCGGGATAACATACAGCGGTGGTCTGAAAGGTGACAAGCCGACCACACAGGAGTACGACGCGAGACTGGAGCTCAGCTATGAGCTCGATTTTTTCGGCAAACTTAAGAACATGAGTGATGCTGACCGCCAGAACTACTTTGCCAGCGAAGAAGCCCGTCGGGCCGTACACATCCTGCTGGTCTCCAACGTTTCACAGAGCTATTTCAGCCAGCAACTGGCGTACGAACAACTCCGTATTGCGCGGGAAACGCTGAAAAATTATGAACAGTCCTATGCTTTCGTTGAGCAACAGCTCGTGACCGGGAGTACGAACGTTCTGGCACTTGAACAGGCGAGAGGACAAATCGAAAGTACCCGCGCCGAAATAGCCAAACGAGAAGGCGATCTGGCTCAGGCAAACAATGCCCTGCAACTGGTGCTGGGAACGTACCGCGCACTTCCGTCAGAAAAAGGGATGAAAGGCGGGGAGATCGCACCAGTAAAATTGCCACCAAATCTGTCTTCACAAATTTTGCTGCAGCGACCGGATATTATGGAAGCGGAATATCAGCTGAAAGCGGCTGATGCCAATATTGGCGCAGCGCGAGCGGCCTTTTTCCCCTCCATTACCCTGACCAGTGGTCTTTCCGCAAGCAGTACGGAGCTGTCAAGCCTGTTTACGTCAGGAAGTGGAATGTGGAATTTTATCCCTAAAATTGAAATTCCTATTTTTAATGCTGGCAGGAATAAAGCCAATCTGAAGCTGGCTGAAATTCGCCAGCAACAATCGGTGGTTAATTACGAACAAAAAATTCAGTCAGCCTTTAAGGATGTTTCCGACACGCTTGCGCTGCGCGACAGCCTTAGCCAGCAACTTGAGTCACAGCAGCGTTATCTTGATTCACTTCAGATAACTCTCCAGCGTGCCAGAGGATTATATGCAAGTGGTGCTGTCAGTTACATCGAAGTGCTGGATGCAGAACGTTCCCTCTTCGCTACGCAGCAAACCATTCTCGATCTTACCTATTCCCGACAGGTTAACGAAATTAATCTGTTTACCGCGCTGGGTGGCGGTTGGGTAGAGTAAATTTATTTAATTAATCAGGAAATTAAAAATGCGTAATTCACTTAAAGCCGTTTTATTTGGTGCCTTCTCTGTCATGTTTTCTGCCGGTCTTCATGCTGAAACACATCAGCATGGCGATATGAATGCTGCCAGTGATGCTTCGGTACAGCAGGTTATCAAGGGCACCGGTGTCGTTAAAGACATTGATATGAATAGTAAAAAGATTACCATTTCGCACGAAGCAATCCCTGCTGTGGGCTGGCCTGCAATGACCATGCGCTTCACTTTTGTTAATGCAGACGACGCTATCAATGCCCTGAAAACCGGCAACCATGTCGATTTCTCGTTTATTCAGCAGGGCAATATCTCCTTACTCAAAAGCATTAACGTTACGCAATCCTGATTATCAGTCCGGAGCGAATACATCCAGTGCGCCTGAACATTCATTAAGGGATTACTGTGAATGAATGATCGGGCGCATATGCCAGGTGTTTTGATTTTTCAGCGAGAAATTGTATGGCTTCTTTAAAGATAAAATATGCTGCAATAATTATCAGCAGCCTCATAGCAGGAGGGCTGATATCGGTTACTGCCTGGCAGTATGTAAACTCATCACAAAAAACAGTACAAACCGAACAAAAGGCACCGGAGCGAAAGGTACTTTTCTGGTATGACCCGATGAAACCGGATACCAAATTTGATAAACCCGGAAAATCTCCCTTTATGGATATGGACCTGGTGCCAAAATATGCTGATGAAAGCGGCGATAAAAGCAGTGGCGGGATCCGTATCGATCCAACGCAGGTTCAGAATCTGGGATTAAAAACGCAAAAAGTCACGCGAGGAATGCTGAATTATTCTCAGACAATCCCGGCTAATGTCAGTTACAACGAGTATCAGTTTGTCATTGTGCAGGCGCGCTCTGACGGTTTCGTCGAAAAAGTGTATCCCCTGACGATTGGCGATCATGTGAAGAAAGGCACTCCGCTTATCGATATCACCATTCCTGAATGGGTTGAGGCACAAAGTGAGTTCCTGCTGTTATCCGGTACAGGCGGTACGTCAACCCAGATAAAAGGGGTTCTGGAGCGACTTCGTCTGGCTGGTATGCCGGAAGAGGATATTCAAAGGCTGCGTTCAACCCGCACAATCCAGACCCGTTTTACCATTAAAGCACCTATTGATGGTGTCATTACTGCGTTTGACCTGCGCACCGGAATGAATATTTCGAAAGATAAAGTAGTGGCTCAGATTCAGGGGATGGACCCGGTCTGGATCAGCGCTGCAGTGCCAGAATCTATCGCATATCTGCTGAAAGATACGTCGCAGTTTGAAATTTCGGTACCGGCTTATCCGGATAAAACATTCCATGTCGAAAAATGGAACATTCTTCCCAGCGTGGATCAGACAACCCGTACGCTTCAGGTCCGTCTCCAGGTTTCTAATAAGGATGAGTTTCTCAAGCCGGGCATGAATGCCTATCTGAAACTGAATACCAAGAGCCAGGAGATGCTGCTGATACCAAGCCAGGCCGTTATCGATACCGGCAAAGAACAGCGCGTGATTACTGTTGATGATGAAGGCAAGTTTGTGCCGAAACAGATCCACGTTCTGCATGAATCACAGCAACAGTCCGGCATTGGCTCCGGCCTGAATGAAGGCGATACCGTGGTGGTCAGTGGCCTGTTCCTCATTGACTCCGAAGCCAATATTACGGGCGCGCTGGAACGTATGCGCCACCCTGAAAAAACAGAAAACAGTATGCCAGCAATGTCTGAGCAGCCTGTAAATATGCATTCAGGGCACTGAGGAGACGACGATGATTGAATGGATTATCCGGCGCTCTGTCGCCAACCGTTTCCTGGTCATGATGGGCGCACTGTTTCTCAGCATCTGGGGCACATGGACGATAATTAACACGCCGGTCGATGCGCTGCCTGACCTGTCAGATGTGCAGGTCATTATTAAAACCAGCTATCCCGGACAGGCCCCGCAGATTGTAGAAAACCAGGTCACCTATCCGCTTACCACCACCATGCTGTCCGTACCTGGCGCAAAAACCGTGCGTGGCTTTTCACAGTTCGGTGATTCGTATGTGTATGTCATTTTTGAAGACGGCACCGATCTGTACTGGGCCCGTTCGCGCGTGCTGGAATACCTGAATCAGGTTCAGGGCAAACTGCCTGCGGGTGTGAGCTCTGAAATCGGCCCGGACGCCACGGGAGTGGGCTGGATATTTGAATATGCCCTTGTCGATCGCAACGGAAAACACGACCTTTCAGAACTGCGCTCTCTGCAGGACTGGTTCCTGAAATTTGAGCTGAAAACCATCCCGAACGTGGCTGAGGTCGCTTCGGTTGGCGGCGTGGTGAAACAGTACCAGATTCAGGTCAATCCGGTAAAACTGTCCCAGTACGGTATCAGCCTGCCCGAAGTGAAACAGGCACTTGAATCGTCTAACCAGGAGGCCGGTGGCTCATCCGTTGAAATGGCCGAAGCGGAGTATATGGTCCGTGCCAGCGGTTATCTTCAGAGCATTGATGATTTTAATAACATCGTCCTGAAAACAGGTGAGAACGGCGTGCCGGTTTATCTGCGGGATGTTGCCCGCGTGCAGACCGGGCCCGAAATGAGGCGTGGTATTGCCGAGCTGAACGGCCAGGGAGAAGTCGCTGGCGGCGTGGTGATCCTGCGGTCGGGTAAAAATGCGCGCGACGTTATCACGGCAGTGAGGGATAAACTGGAGACGCTGAAGGCCAGCCTGCCGGAAGGCGTTGAAATCGTGACCACCTACGATCGCAGCCAGTTAATCGACCGGGCGATTGATAACCTCAGTTCCAAACTTCTGGAAGAGTTTATCGTGGTGGCCATCGTCTGTGCTCTGTTCCTGTGGCACGTACGTTCTGCCCTGGTGGCGATTATCTCTCTGCCGCTTGGCCTGTGTATCGCCTTTATCGTCATGCACTTCCAGGGACTGAACGCCAATATCATGTCGCTGGGAGGGATAGCGATTGCCGTCGGTGCGATGGTGGATGCCGCCATTGTGATGATTGAAAATGCGCACAAACGGCTTGAGGAGTGGGATCATCAGCATCCGGGTGAGCAGATTGACAACGCCACCCGCTGGAAGGTGATTACCGACGCCTCCGTGGAAGTGGGACCCGCGTTGTTCATTAGCCTGCTGATCATCACCCTGTCCTTTATTCCTATCTTTACCCTGGAAGGGCAGGAAGGTCGTCTGTTTGGCCCGCTGGCATTCACGAAAACGTACTCCATGGCGGGAGCGGCCGCACTGGCCATCATCGTCATTCCTATTCTGATGGGATTCTGGATCCGGGGGAAAATTCCTGCCGAGACAAGTAACCCCCTGAACCGGGTGCTGATCAAAGCGTATCATCCTTTGCTGCTGCGGGTCCTCCACTGGCCAAAAACAACCCTGCTGGTTGCGGCCTTGTCCATTTTCACGGTTATCTGGCCACTGAGTCAGGTGGGCGGTGAATTTCTGCCGAAGATTAACGAGGGCGATCTGCTGTATATGCCGTCGACCTTGCCTGGCGTCTCTCCGGCAGAAGCTGCAGCGCTCCTGCAGACAACAGACAAGTTAATCAAAAGCGTTCCTGAAGTGGCTTCTGTATTTGGCAAGACCGGTAAAGCAGAGACCGCAACGGATTCCGCGCCGCTCGAAATGGTGGAAACCACGATCCAGCTCAAACCTGAGGATCAGTGGCGTCCCGGCATGACAATTGACAAGATTATTGATGAACTCGACAGGACAGTCCGTTTACCGGGTCTGGCAAACCTCTGGGTGCCGCCTATCCGTAACCGTATTGATATGCTCTCAACCGGGATCAAAAGCCCGATAGGTATCAAAGTGTCCGGGACTGTTCTGTCCGATATCGACGCGACGGCGCAGAGTATCGAGGCGGTAGCCAAAACCGTGCCTGGCGTGGTGTCTGTCCTGGCTGAGCGACTTGAGGGCGGGCGCTACATCGATATCGATATCAACCGGGAGAAAGCCTCCCGCTACGGGATGACGGTAGGTGATGTCCAGCTGTTCGTCTCTTCAGCAATCGGAGGTGCTATGGTGGGTGAGACGGTTGAAGGGGTGGCCCGGTACCCTATTAACATTCGCTACCCGCAGGATTACCGGAACAGTCCGCAGGCGCTGAAACAGATGCCGATCCTGACCCCAATGAAGCAGCAGATCACGCTGGGCGATGTCGCGGATATTAACGTCGTTTCTGGACCAACCATGCTGAAAACCGAAAATGCCCGGCCAGCCAGCTGGATTTATGTTGATGCCCGCGGCAGGGACATGGTGTCGGTGGTTAACGACATTAAGACGGCCATCAGCGAGAAAGTGAAACTGAGACCGGGAACCAGTGTGGCATTCTCCGGACAGTTTGAACTGCTTGAGCATGCCAACAAGAAACTGAAGCTGATGGTGCCGATGACGGTGATGATCATTTTCATCCTGTTGTATCTGGCATTCCGCCGGGTTGACGAAGCCCTGCTGATCCTGATGAGCCTGCCGTTCGCCCTGGTTGGCGGAATATGGTTCCTGTACTGGCAGGGCTTCCATATGTCAGTGGCGACCGGAACCGGGTTTATCGCCCTGGCCGGGGTGGCAGCAGAGTTTGGCGTGGTCATGCTGATGTATCTGCGTCATGCCATTGAAGCGCACCCGGAATTGTCCCGTAAAGAGACGTTCACACCGGAAGGTCTTGATGAAGCCCTCTATCATGGTGCCGTACTGCGTGTCCGGCCGAAAGCCATGACCGTGGCGGTGATCATTGCGGGTCTGCTGCCAATACTCTGGGGAACCGGTGCAGGTTCAGAAGTCATGAGCCGTATCGCGGCACCCATGATTGGTGGGATGATCACGGCTCCGCTGCTGTCCCTGTTCATTATTCCTGCCGCCTACAAATTAATCTGGCTGCGCAGACATAAAAAAAGCGTGTCCTGAACCTGAAAGGGCACCCCCTGTGGGTGTCCTTCTTTACTGATTCACCCTGACGTCAGGGTTTAAATCGATAATATACAGAGGTGAGTATGAAAAAAGTGGTTCTGATGGCGCTGGCTCTCGGCCTTTCACTGCCCGCGATGGCGAGTGAAAAAGTGATTGATATGTACAAATCTGAAAACTGTGGCTGTTGTTCCCTGTGGGGCAAGGCGATGGAAAAAGACGGGTTTGAAGTACGAACTCACGTCATGAATGATCAGGCGCTGTCAGCCCTGAAAGAAAAGCATGCTATTCCTGCAGGACTGCGAAGTTGTCATACCGCGGTTGCCGGTAATTTGATCATTGAAGGCCATGTGCCTGCGACAACGATACATAAGGCAATGCAGTCTGGTTCAGGTATATACGGTCTCGCCACCCCCGGTATGCCAGCAGGAAGTCCTGGAATGGAGATGGGAGCCCGAAAAGAGGCTTACGATGTTATCGCATTCTCACCGGATGGAAGTAAAAAAGTCTTCCAGCGAATCGAATAGTCAGCGGAACGGCTGATAACGGGACGCCGGCAGCAGGCACTCTTATGCCGGCGGCATTCGTGGTAATCGCATCCATGACATACCCTGAAGACAGAAGATGCTTCGGTATGCATAAGGAGAGTTACTGTGAAAAATGACAATGCAGTGCAACACAACAACCAGACTGCTTCTGAGCAGACATTATCCCCGGACGAGGGCCACGTATTGCATAAGGTGAGAGATCCCGTGTGCGGGATGGACATCCTGCCCGACAGGGCGCACAGCAGCATTCGATACCAGGACCATCAACTTTATTTCTGCTCCGCCAGCTGTGAGAGTAAATTTAAAGCCCATCCCGATCGTTATCTTACCGAAGATGCCAGTGAACATTCCCATCACCATCACCACGATCATCACGAAGTCAGCCCTGATCAGATAAAACAGCCTCACCACCAGGCGGAGAAAGAGAATTCTGAAGGTGTGTGGACATGTCCGATGCACCCGGAGATACGCCGCAGTGGTCCCGGAAGCTGTCCTGTCTGTGGAATGGCACTGGAGCCGCTCGTAGCTACGGCATCCACGGGGCCAAGTGATGAACTTCGCGACATGACAAGACGCTTCTGGCTGGGGTTGTTGCTGGCGTTTCCGGTTCTGGTACTCGAAATGGGATCTCATCTGTTTCCCGCCTTGAGGAATACAGTACCGCCACAGTACAACACATGGCTGCAGCTGCTTCTGGCCTCTCCTGTCGTGTTGTGGTGTGGCTGGCCATTCTTCGCCCGGGCCGGAATGTCGTTACGTAACCGCTCCCTGAATATGTTTACCCTTGTTGCAATGGGCACCGGCGTAGCCTGGGTGTACAGCGTCATTGCAACCGTCTTCCCCTCCTGGTTTCCTGCATCGTTCAGAAACATGGATGGCCTGGTGGCCGTTTATTTTGAAGCCGCAGCAGTTATTACGGTGCTTGTTCTGCTGGGACAGGTTCTTGAGCTGCGGGCACGGGAACAAACCTCAGGTGCCATTACTGCACTACTGAATCTTGCCCCCAAAACCGCCAGGCGGCTGGATCATGACGGTCATGAAACGGATATTAATGCGGAAGATGTTCTGCCTGGCGATAAGCTCCGCATCAGACCAGGAGAGAGTATTCCGGTCGACGGTATTGTGATCGAAGGCAAAACAACCGTTGATGAATCGATGGTGACCGGGGAATCTATGCCGGTTACCAAAACGGAGGGTGACCCTGTCATCGGGGGGACCATTAATCAGACAGGGAGTCTTATCATCCGTGCAGAGAAAGTCGGTGATGAAACAATGCTCTCACGAATTGTTCAGATGGTCGCTGATGCACAGCGTTCGCGTGCCCCCATCCAGAGAATGGCTGACAGCGTTTCAGGCTGGTTTGTTCCTCTGGTGATACTTATCGCGGTTGTTGCTTTCGTGATCTGGTCTGTCTGGGGGCCCGAGCCCAGGATGGCGCACGGTCTCATTGCGGCTGTGTCGGTCCTGATTATTGCCTGTCCCTGCGCGCTGGGGCTGGCCACGCCGATGTCGATAATGGTGGGGGTGGGCAAAGGAGCCCAGGCCGGGGTGTTAATCAGGAATGCCGAAGCCCTTGAGCGTCTTGAAAAAGTGGACACGCTGGTTGTCGACAAAACAGGCACGCTCACGGAAGGTTCGCCTACGGTGACAGGGATTATCAGTCTCAATCCGGGTGGGGAAACATCTCTTTTGCGTGTAACGGCCGCAGTGGAAAAAGGCTCGCAGCATCCGCTGGGTATGGCAGTAGTTAAAGCAGCACAGGAAAAGGGGATCGCAATACCCGCAGTCACTCATTTCAATGCGCCGTCGGGTAAAGGTGTCTCAGGCGATGTCGAAGGTCAACGGGTTGTTATTGGTAATGAACTGGCTATGCAGGAAAACAGTATCGTTATTGATAATCAAAAGGCCGTTGCGGATACGTTGCGGATGGAAGGTGCTACCGTTATCTATGTGGCCACAGACGGGCACCTTGCAGGCCTGATAGCTATCTCGGATCCCGTGAAAGCAACCACGCCGGATGCGCTTAAAGCTTTGCGTCAGGCGGGGATCCGCATCGTTATGCTCACCGGGGATAACCAGCTTACCGCTGAAGCAGTCGCACGGAAACTGGGAATAGATGAGGTTGAAGCCGGGATTCTGCCGGATGGCAAAAAAGCAGTGATAACCCGACTGAAAGCGTCTGGCCATGTGGTTGCGATGGCCGGAGACGGTGTGAATGATGCCCCGGCGCTGGCAGCGGCTGACGTGGGTATAGCCATGGGAACGGGTACAGATGTGGCAATTGAAAGTGCCGGAGTCACCCTTCTCAAAGGCGACTTGATGATACTGAACAGGGCCCGTCATCTGTCAGAAATCACCATGAAAAATATCCGACAGAATCTGTTTTTTGCATTTATCTACAACGCACTTGGCGTGCCTGTGGCTGCAGGTCTGCTTTATCCTGTGTATGGAATACTGCTGTCGCCAGTTATTGCGGCGGCGGCCATGGCTCTTTCCTCCGTCAGCGTCATTGTGAATGCGTTGCGTCTGAAAAGTGTCAGGCTCGGGAAATAACACTGAGTGAAGGGGCTGTTACGAACAGAAGGAGTCCAGTATGAAAAGTACCACCTATGCGCTTATTGCTGTCGCCGCGATCGCGGCATTTGCCCTCCTGCGCGAACACTGGTCACATGTGGCAGGTTACTGGCCATATCTGTTATTGCTGGTCTGCCCGCTCATGCATCTTTTCCACGGCCACGGAGGGCATGGAGATCATCAACATCAAGGAAGTGAAAACGATAAAAAAAATTAATCCGGCAGACGGGGCCGCGTCGCGGCCCCGTTATCAGTCCAGGTATCGTTCGTAGTCTCTGGCATGCGCAAAGGCATGCTGTTCAAGTTTGTTATCAGCGGGTGCCGCTGCCCGGAACGCCAGTGAGTTAACAGGATTGTTATTGATGACCAGCTCGTAATGCAGATGAGGACCGGATGAACGTCCGCTGTTACCGGATAACGCAATAGCGTCTCCCCGGGTAACCCTGGCCCCTTTAGTAACGAGTATTTTATTGAGGTGGAGATAGCGAGTTTTAACACCGGCTTTTCCCGTTACTTCAACAAAATATCCCATGGTACTGTTGTATTCGGCCCGGGTGATTTTTCCGTCGATGACGCTGACTATTTTCGTGTTCATGGGCATGGAATAATCAATGCCATTATGGGGACTCACTTTTCCCGATACCGGGTTAAGTCTTGCAGGATTGAAAGGCGAACTGAGTCTTGCTGTGGCCGGTAACGGATAATCGAGACTGCCTTTCCCGGAAGTATCGGAAAGGTTATAGAACTTTTTATCTGATATACGATACGCCGTGTAATTAAATGAACCGGACGTAAATTTATAGGCCACGACACGTGATTTTCCCGCTTTCTTTTGCAGTACGAGTTTTAATGATTCATTTTTTTTCAAATGCCGCAGATTAAACCGGGAAGGCAAGGAGCGCTGAAGAGTAGCGATCTCGTTCGATTCCAGCCCCGAGCGGGTGGCTGAAAGGTAGGCATTTTCTTTTACGACATCGGTAGAATACATTTACTGGAATTCGCCGTTAGCATGAACACTGCGGCGTATGCTAGGGGTTTTCAGGAGGCGTGTCATCTGTCAGTTAATCGGGAGCACCGTTGATGGTCGTCATTTTTGTAACATATCTTGTTTCCCGTTTGCTCCTGAAGCTCTGGGAACTGTATGACCAGCCCGACGGTGATGATTAACGGGACTGAAACAGGTTACGGCAGAGCAATATGGGGCTCATGTCCTGCTACGTAACCCGTCAGTAAAGCCCTGCTGCGCACCTGACGCTAAGCACTAACCCGCCTGCAGTTACCTGGTCGAATACAGCCCGCGAAGCTTTCTTGCCTGCGTCTGATGTGCTTCCGCACCGGCATTATTGACCTGCTCATGCACGAGAGCGGCTTTTTCTCCGGCATTCAGTTCGTTAAAAGAAGAAGACGAGGTCTTTGAATTTGCATCACTGCCGGACAGCATTTTTTTATGTTCCTCAATCATTTTCTGATGCGCATAGGACGCGCTGTTGTTCATAAATGAATGAGCAACAATGGCCCTTTCATGTTCATTCATTTCAGAGAATGAGGGCGTGTTGTTTTTATTAACCCTGTCCGGTAAGTTTTCATGCGTCGAGGAGTTCACATGACTGACGGCTGAGGCATTATTAACAAATCGATGTGCTTCATGGGCAATATCACTGGACTGAGCAAAAGCTGCCCCACAAAATAAAGCTGTAAACGCAGTGGTCGTGATTAATATATTCATGTGTAATTACCTTCTGAGGTACATAAAAGATGTCCTTATGATCATATATAAAAATAATCAACCTGTGGGGAAGATGACGTAAATGTAATACAGCTATGTACATTACACGATTGTAATGAATTTGTTTCTTAAGGTGTGCTAGATTCATTTCATTGTAAGTGGATGAACCAGTAATTTAATTTAAATCGGTTCTCGAATTCTGTCAGTAACCATACTTTAAATAAGGGAATGCGCATGCTGTTGAAAACGTCTCGACGAACTTTCCTGAAGGGGTTAACCCTCTCTGGCGTAGCCGGAAGTCTTGGCGTATGGAGTTTCAATGCGCGTTCCAGTCTGAGCCTGCCAGTTGCCGCATCCCTGCAGGGTACTCAGTTTGACCTGACCATTGGTGAAACGGCCGTCAATATCACGGGCAGTGAGCGTCAGGCCAAAACAATCAATGGAGGCCTGCCGGGGCCCGTTCTTCGCTGGAAAGAAGGTGACACCATTACCCTGAAGGTCAAAAACCGTCTTAATGAACAGACGTCCATTCACTGGCACGGCATTATTCTTCCGGCCAATATGGATGGTGTTCCGGGGCTGAGTTTTATGGGCATAGAGCCTGATGATACCTACGTTTACACCTTTAAGGTTAAGCAGAACGGGACTTACTGGTACCACAGCCATTCCGGTCTGCAGGAACAGGAGGGGGTATACGGTGCCATTATCATCGATGCCAGGGAGCCAGAACCGTTTGCTTACGATCGTGAGCATGTGGTCATGTTGTCTGACTGGACCGATGAAAATCCTCACAGCCTGCTGAAAAAATTAAAAAAACAGTCGGATTACTACAATTTCAATAAACCAACCGTTGGCTCTTTTTTCCGCGACGTGAATACCAGGGGGCTGTCAGCCACCATTGCCGATCGGAAAATGTGGGCTGAAATGAAAATGAATCCGACTGACCTCGCGGATGTCAGTGGCTACACCTACACCTATCTCATGAACGGGCAGGCCCCGCTGAAAAACTGGACCGGACTGTTCCGTCCCGGTGAAAAGATACGCTTACGGTTTATCAACGGCTCGGCAATGACCTATTTCGATATCCGTATCCCCGGGCTGAAAATGACGGTCGTGGCTGCAGATGGCCAGTATGTAAACCCGGTTACCGTTGACGAATTCAGGATTGCCGTTGCCGAAACCTATGATGTCATTGTGGAGCCTCAGGGTGAGGCCTATACCATCTTCGCACAATCCATGGACAGGACCGGTTACGCTCGAGGGACACTGGCCACGAGAGAGGGGTTAAGTGCTGCCGTTCCCCCCCTCGATCCCCGTCCTCTGTTGACCATGGAAGATATGGGTATGGGGGGAATGGGACATGATATGGCAGGAATGGACCACAGCCAGATGGGAGGCATGGATAACAGCGGAGAGATGATGTCTATGGACGGTGCTGACCTTCCGGATAGCGGGACATCCTCCGCGCCCATGGATCACAGCAGCATGGCCGGTATGGATCATTCCCGGATGGCCGGAATGCCGGGTATGCAAAGTCATCCTGCGTCAGAAACGGATAACCCACTGGTTGATATGCAGGCGATGAGCGTCTCTCCGAAATTAAATGATCCGGGTATTGGTCTTCGAAATAACGGAAGAAAGGTTCTCACGTACGCGGATTTGAAAAGCCGCTTTGAGGATCCTGACGGACGTGAACCTGGCCGTACCATAGAACTGCATTTAACCGGCCACATGGAAAAGTTTGCCTGGTCATTTAACGGAATCAAGTTTTCAGATGCCGCACCGGTGCTGCTGAAATACGGTGAGCGGCTCAGGATCACGCTGATCAACGATACCATGATGACTCACCCCATTCACCTGCATGGTATGTGGAGCGATCTGGAAGATGAAAACGGTAATTTCATGGTTCGTAAACACACAATAGATGTTCCCCCTGGTACAAAACGCAGTTACAGAGTGACAGCAGATGCGCTTGGCCGCTGGGCGTATCACTGCCATTTGCTCTATCACATGGAAATGGGAATGTTTCGTGAAGTCCGGGTGGAGGAATGATGCGAATGAAGAGAAATTTGAAGGCCATACCTGTTCTGGTCGCCGGTTTGTTTACCTCACAGCTTTCTATTGCGGCGGGCTCCGTCTCTGCAGATCCCCACGCCGGGCACGACATGTCTGCCATGCAGATGCCAGCAGATGAGAATTTCACTGAGATGACGTCAATGGAGCCCATTGTAACTGAGAGCAGAACGCCAATTCCGCCTGTTACCGATGCCGACCGGAAGGCTGCATTCGGCAATTTACAGGGGCATGCGATTCACGACAGTGCAATTAATTATCTGGTTCTGCTGGATCAACTGGAATGGCAACGGTCGGATAACACCAACAATTTCAGCTGGAGTGTTAACAGCTGGATTGGAGGCGACACAGATCGGATTTGGCTAAAGAGTGAAGGTGAACGAAGCAATGGGGAAACGGAGGCGGCTGAAGCGCAGTTACTCTGGGGACATGCGGTTGGCCCATGGTGGGATTTGGTTGCGGGTGTCAGGCAGGATTTCAGACCTGCTTCTGCCCGGACCTGGGCTGCTGTCGGTTTTCAGGGGCTGGCACTCTATAATTTTGAGTCTGAAATTACGGGTTTTGTCAGTAATGGCGGAAAAGCAGCCCTTCGTCTGGGAGGAGAATACGACGTTTTACTGACTAACCGGCTCATACTCCAGCCATCCTATGAGGTGAATTTCTACAGTCAGGATGATGAATCGCGGGGTCGCGGCAGGGGACTGACTGACACAGAGCTGGGGCTCCGGCTGCGCTATGAAATACGCCGTGAGTTTGCACCCTATATAGGCGTTTCCTGGAATCAACTTTACGGGAAAACATCCGATATGGCGAAAAGAGAAGGTGAGAAAGACCATCAGGTAGTATTCCTGGCGGGAGCCAGAATCTGGTTTTAACGCACTGATATAAAACACTCAACTAAACAGGTAAATAAAATGTCGATTTTACATAAAGCCATTCTTACAGGTGGCCTCGTTATGGGCGTTGCTTTCTCTGCTATGGCCCATCCGGAATTAAAAAGCTCTGTGCCACAGGCTGATTCAGCCGTAGCGGCCCCGGAAAAGATTCAGCTTAATTTCTCGGAAAATCTGACCGTGAAATTCTCAGGTGCAAAATTAACGATGACGGGTATGAAAGGCATGTCATCACATTCTCCGATGCCGGTCGCGGCAAAAGTGGCGCCAGGCGCTGACCCTAAATCGATGGTCATTATTCCGCGAGAGCCTTTACCCGCTGGCACTTATCGTGTTGACTGGCGCGCGGTTTCTTCAGATACGCACCCTATTACCGGTAATTACACCTTTACAGTGAAGTAATATTATGAACGACCTGATTATGATTGTTATTCGTTTTCTTCTTTATCTGGATTTGATGGTAATATTTGGATTGCCATTTTTTCAGATATATGGAATAAGTGGTGTCAGACATGAAACCTATAACCTGACTAATTTCAGGTCGTTTATAACCTTTGCTGTTGTTACAGGCATCATTCTTACTGGCATTAATATGCTCCTGGTATCTAATGCCATGAGTGGAGTAACTGACCTCAGAGAATTATCCATCCATGTTATCGAGATGGTGATAGAAGAAACTGATGTGGGTATTAGCTGGATTGTCAGGCTCTGTGCCCTGTTTACCACACTCGGTGCTTTGTTCCTTTACACTAATAAGAGAGTATTGTCCTGCCTGCTGATGACGATGAGTGGGGGCGTGGCGCTGGCTACACTTGCCTGGGGAGGACACGCCGTTATGCATGACGGTCTGCATTACTATCTCCATTTACTGAGCGATCTGACCCATCTCGGCGCTGCAGGTGCCTGGACAGGTGCTCTGGTTGCATTTGCTATCCTGCTGATGCGCAGAAACGAGCATAATGCACAGAGCGTCATTGTGATATCTGACTCCCTGGCAAAATTTGCCACGGCAGGAACGGTGATTGTTGTAGCCCTGATCCTGAGTGCGCTGGTCAACTATCTGTATATTGCTGAGGGTAACTTAACTCCCTTATTCAACAGTTCCTGGGGGAGGATATTGCTTGCCAAGACGGCTCTGTTTGTTCTGATGCTTCTTCTGGCTGCAGCAAACCGGTTTCACCTGGGTCCCCGGCTTGAAGTTATGGTCAGGGAAGGGAATTATGATCGCAGCGTTGCCCTGATGCGAAACAGCATCCTGACAGAATTCGTTGTTGCGATTATCATTCTGGGCGCCGTAGCGTGGCTTGGAATGCTTGCTCCGTCTCAGATCAGCTAGGGGACAGCCAAAGCTCATGCGTGAGATTTTTACTTTCATATCAGCGAGTTGACCATGCAGCGTATTTTAATCGTTGAAGACGAACAAAAAACAGGTCGTTACCTGCAGCAGGGACTGGTTGAGGAAGGCTATCAGGCCGATCTCTTTAATAATGGCCGCGATGGTCTCGGGGCCGCGTCGAAGGGACAGTATGATTTGATAATACTGGACGTGATGCTGCCTTTCCTCGACGGGTGGCAAATCATCAGCGCACTGAGGGAGTCCGGGCACGAAGAACCGGTCCTGTTTTTAACCGCAAAGGACAACGTGCGGGACAAAGTGAAAGGACTGGAGCTTGGCGCAGATGACTACCTGATTAAGCCCTTTGATTTTACGGAGCTGGTTGCACGTGTAAGAACCCTACTGCGCCGGGCACGCCCGCAGGCCGCAACAGTCTGCACCATCGCCGATATGACCGTTGATATGGTGCGCCGGACCGTGATCCGTTCGGGGAAGAAGATCCATCTCACCGGTAAAGAATACGTTCTGCTTGAGTTGCTGCTGCAACGCACCGGAGAAGTGTTACCCAGGAGTCTTATCTCGTCCCTGGTCTGGAACATGAATTTTGACAGTGATACGAATGTGATTGATGTCGCCGTGAGACGTCTGAGAAGTAAAATTGATGATGACTTTGAGCCAAAACTGATCCATACCGTTCGCGGTGCCGGATATGTCCTGGAGATCAGAGAAGAGTGAGGTTCAAAATTTCCCTGACCACACGCCTGAGCCTGATTTTTTCTGCGGTGATGCTTACGGTATGGTGGTTATCAAGTTTTATCCTGATTAGCACCCTGAATGGCTATTTCGATAATCAGGACCGCGATTTTCTGACAGGTAAACTTCAGCTCACCGAAGAGTTTCTTAAAACAGAGACGTTCAGGAACAAAACGGATATTAAGTCATTATCAGAAAAAATAAACGATGCGATGGTGGGGCACAATGGCTTATTCATTTCTATAAAAAACATGGAAAATGAAAAAATTGTTGAACTCTATGCCAAAAATTCTGTTGTTCCAGCGGTCCTGCTTAATAAGTCGGGTGATATTCTCGACTATATGATCCAGACGGAAGAAAATAACACCGTGTACCGCAGTATCTCGCGGCGGGTTGCCGTGACGCCGGAACAGGGTAAAAGCAAACATGTCATCATTACGGTTGCCACGGATACTGGGTATCACACCCTGTTTATGGACAAACTCAGTACCTGGCTGTTCTGGTTCAATATCGGTCTGGTCTTTATTTCTGTTTTTCTGGGCTGGCTGACCACACGTATTGGTCTGAAACCGCTACGGGAAATGACCAGTCTGGCTTCCTCCATGACCGTACACAGCCTGGATCAGCGTCTAAATCCCGATCTGGCTCCGCCGGAAATCTCTGAGACCATGCAGGAGTTCAATAATATGTTTGATCGCCTGGAGGGGGCATTCCGGAAACTGTCAGATTTCTCGTCTGACATCGCGCATGAGCTGCGCACACCAGTCAGTAATCTGATGATGCAGACGCAGTTTGCACTGGCTAAGGAAAGGGATGTTTCGCATTACCGCGAAATTTTATTCGCTAACCTGGAAGAACTGAAAAGGTTGTCACGAATGACCAGTGACATGCTTTTTCTGGCACGTTCAGAGCATGGTCTGCTGCGGCTGGATAAACATGATGTGGATCTGGCAGCCGAACTGAATGAATTACGTGAGTTGTTCGAGCCCCTGGCAGACGAAACAGGAAAGACAATCACGGTTGAAGGAGAGGGCGTTGTTGCCGGAGACAGCGATATGCTCCGACGTGCTTTCAGTAACCTGCTTTCCAATGCAATCAAGTATTCTCCCGATAACACCTGTACAGCGATACACCTTGAGCGTGACAGTGACTGTGTGAACGTGATGATTACGAATACGATGTCCGGCCAGGTTCCCGCTAATCTGGAACGTTTGTTTGACCGGTTCTATCGCGCAGACTCATCAAGGTTCTACAACACGGAAGGCGCGGGGCTGGGATTATCAATTACAAGGTCGATCATTCATGCTCACGGCGGCGAGCTGTCAGCAGAACAGCAGGGGCGGGAAATTGTGTTCAGTGTGCGTCTGTTAATGGATTAATACCGTTATTCAGGAGAAACCCGGAAGGTGACAAAAATGTCATCGTTCAGTCACGCGATAAACAGAGGCGGTTTTTTATAATCAGCCATAAATCAGGACAGCGTGATAATTCAATCGCCCGGTTCCTGGCGTGATGATCAACCAGCCCTGAGATCAAATGCTTTCTCTGTTATAAGCATTGATTGTTCGGGTATGAAAACACCGGAGACCCAACCATGAAAAAGATCCTTGTATCCTTTATTGCCATGATGGCTGTCGCTTCATCTGCCTGGGCTGCAGAGACAATGAACATGCATGACCAGGTAAATAATGCCCAGGCGCCTGCCCATCAGATGCAATCATCCGCTGAAAAAAGTGCAGTTCAGGGGGAGAGCATGAAAATGATGGATATGAGCGGTCACGATCAGGCCGCAATGTCCCATGAAATGATGCAAAACGGCAATTCTGCCGCCCATCAGGACATGGCTGAAATGCATAAAAAAATGATGAAAGCCAAACCTGAGAACACCCAAGAAACTGCTAAGCCATTTTCCGAAATGAGCGAGCATGAGAAAGCCGCTGTTGTGCATGAGAAGGCGAATAATGGCCAGTCTTCCGTTATTCATCAGCAACAGGCGGAAAAGCATCGCAGCCAGATCACCCAGAATTAACCCGCAGCTCCACTTGTCAGACCCTCATTTGACGCCGAAGTCACTGGCTTACGCTCCCGTCCGGGAGCGTTTTTTTTATAAGCGAAATGAATAATAATGAAAGAGTCCATACACAATGTTTTTTTTGGTCATGTCGACCTCACAATTAACTTATATTGTTTGAGAATCCTGTTCCCCGGTCATCTCCAGGGTGCATGTCGCGCCGTATCCTGAGACTGGCTGAGAATACGAATGACCGTAACCATAGAATGTGATGATACAAAATAGATCGTATGCCGGTTCTACCGGCAGTGTGCAGATATCGTCTCCCAGCTCTGCACAATGCGTGCCGATATCATGCATGGCCAGCACATCAAATACTGCAGCTATACGACCGATCTATGCATCCGCCTGAACAACCCCGATCTGTCTGAAGCTGAAGTCCCAGATGGCCTCCAGATCCTCTTCTGCTTTGGGTGTCAGCTCAATCTCTTTCATTTGCCACCCTGGCCCTGACATTCCTCAGGAATGCATTCTTGTTCCATGGTTTCGCCTCGCCGCTGCTGATCCCTTCGGCCAGCAGATCGCGCAGTTCCTGAAGTCTGGATTCAGCCTGCTTTTCATGCAGCTCATCACCCACGTCCACCGTCATCGTACGAGCCATAACCCCTCCATATCTTAATGTAAGATTTATTCTTACATCATTAAATCAGCTTACTACGCTGCTTCCATCTCCGGCATTTTTTCAAAACAGCCCTGCTGCAGTCTGGAGATCCGACTTTGCCTTTTTTCGGATCTGTGCAAAATGAAGAGAGTGACGCTGGAATCATAACTTATCCTATGCATCAAATTCATCCTGAAAAATGCAGATATAAAATATTGCATCACATTTACGCGTGTGAGATGCTGATATCAGAATGCAGTCAGTAGTCGTTAACAGGGTGCCCGTAATGAAAGATGCCAAATCAAAAGACCTCTCTGAGTTGTTTAACACCATTACGGTGCGTAATGTGCCAGCTGATGTGGATGAAGCTATCACGCGGCAGGCTAAAGCCGCCGGCAAATCAAAGAGTGATTTTGTGCAGGAGTTTCTGACGGCAACATTTGGCGATCTGATCGGCAATTTCATCCGCACCAGTGAACTGGTTGCCCTGATGGACCAGGAAATGGCGAGGATGGCCGGAACAGTACTGAGCGAGCATGTTTATGATCTGGAGATGACTCAGGCCGGCCACCGGGAGTTCTGCCGTATTCTCGGGATAAAAAACAACGATGATTTGCAGCGCATTATGCTCGCGGGGATGCCATACCTTCAGATCCGCGCCGGACAGCTGAGAGGGATTGACAGCCTGGCAAGGGGGAACTCCCTGTATGCCGCACTGCTGGTCAACGGGGCGTCCCGGGATGAAGAGACGGTACAGGCGCTTCACCGGTCACTTTTTAATATGTTCCCGGAAACTGTTTTTCAGGAAATGATTAATGAACTGCGAAAGGCAATGCGCATGGACGCTTTTGAATGGTCGCTTATCTGAGACAGATATAAACGAGAAAAGCCACCCCGAGGGATGGCTTTTCCGGTACTAACTTTAACGCACGGGTCCGAAGAAATCCGCGCCTTGATGGGATAAATCTACCAGTTACTGGTACGCCCGTCAACCTGACCCTCAGTTTAGCCCGGGAGGGCTGTATGCAGCTGGAAGACTATATCTCGGCCGGGCGGCTGAACATTTACACTGACGTGCTGAAGCTGAAACCTGGTGAAGAACTGGGCGGGTATAACTGGAACAAAGCCGTTTCCGCCGCCATGCAGCCGCTGATGCACTGCCTTGAGGTGACGCTGCGTAACGCCATCGATTACAGTATTCGCCATGCCCGGCTGCCCGGCGCTGCCGGACACTGGCGAACCGATACCAACTGGATCTTTGATTTACCCCGCTATATCGGTGACAAGACCTGGATACGCCAGAACAAGCGCTACAAAACCGATGCCCGTGGCCAGAAGCTCATGCATCACGGGAAACCGGTGTATGACCGGACAGCCTGGGAAGAAGACTGTATCCGTAAGGTGTCAAAACGTATCCGTGCTGCGGGCAAGGCGCCGACGGCAGAGCGGGTGATCTCCGGTCTGGACTTTGGTTTCTGGACCAATTTTCTCACGAAAAACTACGATGAACCGCGGAACCGCTCGCTCCTGTGGCCCCAGTTGCTTCCGTCGGTGTTCCCCGGCGCCCCGGCCGGCACCCCCCGTCACGTGCTGGAAAAGAAATTTACCCGTATCCGTGACTTGCGTAACCGCCTGGCGCACCATGAAGCAGTCTGGAAATTCCAGGAGGAAGATCCGGTTACCGGTGCGCCGGATTACAACCGCCCGGTATATGGTCTTCAGGCGTCCCTGCAGCTGTTGCGTCGGGCATGGAAAGATATGCTGGAGGCTCTCAGCTGGCTCAGTCCTGCAAGGCATGCTGCGTTTCTGGCAGAAGGTCATCATCTGCGTTTCGAGGCACTGGCCACGCACGATGGTTTGCTGAGTTTCACCGGACGGGCACAGCTGATGCACGACCTGAACGTGCGGCGCAGTAAAGAGATCAGAAAATTATTGCGGGGGCTCGGACAGCAAAAAATCATCCGCCTGACCAGCCGTACCCGGATCATTGCCATTATTGGTCCCGATTTTATCCGTACCCTCTGACCTTTCCCCTCCCTTGTGGCAGGGGATTCTTCACAAAACACTGAAAGCTGAACGGCTTCCGTTGCCATTTTCAGCAGGACATGAGGCACGTCCCACTTGCTTTCCGCATAGCCAGACATGCCATGCTGACGCAAAGCGTTAGTCGCTCATCCACTGAAACGTAAGTTGCTTATTAATGGCAGATACATCATCCGGCATAGCCAGAAAATAAAAATGAGGTGTTCCAGACCGCTTCAGTACCTCATAACGATGGGTCCCGTCCCCGAAATGAAATCCACCATCTTCGTGCACAGATAACAGGACCGGTGAAACAGGCCATCCTTTTGCGATATGCAGTATGGCCTTTCCGAGTTTCGGGTTGGTAATTTCCACCCAGAGGCTGGAATCTGTCAGTCGAAAGAAGGAATTAATAAGCGGGTCAAAATCAGCAAAAGAGGCTTTCCCCAGCACCAGAGAACTGAGATCAATTTGTTCACAGTCAGCAGGCTGCAATACCCGTGGACCAGGAAGGTAAATCGAATGTCTGCGCCCCGGAACAGACAGATCCCAGTTAATGTCTGTCTGTCCTGCCGTTGGCCATCTGTCCGGAGACAACCCCTCCAGGGCATCAATCTCATCATCTGAAATCCGGAACAATTCTTCCTGGTGATCGCCTTTAAACATTAAACTCAACGCTTCGGCCCACATATCGCGAGCTTCATTGTTCTGGTCTGTCATTGCCATGTTCTCCTGTACTAAGAAGGCCACATTGTGCGCCTTTTCACGCTCTGGAGCCTAATACAGGCATGTGATAATCCTTGCTTCCTACTTAGCCAGAAACCGGATCTGCGCGGCGGGAAACGCGCAAAGGATATGATAATCAAACCAAACACATAAAATCATACTGAATGTGATATTTAGCATTAAACACACAATAATATCTGATATGATATTTGAATTATTAGTAAGAAATCATACATGATATGATTTTTAACCTAACCGGACATGTTCAGACGGAGCGAGCAGGATGGATGAGAAAGAAGTGAATTTTTCACTCAGCTATGAGCAGCTGACCCGGATAGCGGAAGAGCGTATCCGTGAATGCAATCTGGACAGCCAGGGCGCGATTTACATCAGCGAGTCAGCCAAGGCCGGTGCCGTGCTGAGCTATTGGTATGAACTGGCCATAAATGGCTATGCCTCAGTGAATGCCATAAAGAGACAAGAGCTCATAGACGCCGATCACCTGCGCCTCAGACAACTCATCTGGCCGGAGGCGGACAAGCAATGACTCAGGCGCGCCGACCATCGCCGCTGCAGCGGCGGGTGCTGATTGTGCTGGCCGCCCTCGATGCGAAACGTCCGGGGCCGGTGGCGACGCGGGATATCGAGCGGGTGCTGGAGCAGGGCGGGGATGCCCCGGTGTACGGGCCGAACCTGCGCGCCTCCTGCCGGCGCATGGAAGCCGCGGGCTGGCTGCGCACCCTGCGCGCCCCGAACCTGCAGCTGGCCGTCGAGCTGACGGAGGCCGGTCGCGGCATTGCAGAACCGCTCTTCCAGGCAGAACGCGAGGCTGAAACGGCACGACAACGACTGACAGACGTCCGGCGTCTGCCGTTACGCCAGACGGCTGCCGGTGACGCGGTGGAGCTGCAGCTGGGTGACGGTCATTACTCCCTGCGGGAAGCGGCCTACGTGATCCGTCTGGACGGTACCACCTGCCTGCAGCTGACGGATGCCGGCGGCATACGCCGGATAAAAGAGGGCGATCCCCTGCAGGTGGCCAGCTGGTATCAGACCTGTTTTGATGCAGGCCTGCCGGTCACCGTCCAGGTGAATGAGAGCCGGGACTGATAGCCACCACACAAGGAATATGAGCATAAAATGAAAGTCACTGAACCCGGGCTGAATAAGCTGATCGATAACCTGAACACCCTGATTTGCGAGGACAGCCTGCTCACGCGCCAGGAGCGTGAAACGCTGGTACTGGCCGTCGCCGCTATCGGCGCCATGAAAGCGCGCGTCGGCTTGAAAAAAGGCGATGCGCCGACCGTTGCCAGACGGGAAAAAAGGGAGAAAAAAGACCGCCAGCCTGATCCGCGTTTTCCGCGAGCCGGTCATCCCTGGCAGGAAGACGAAAAAACCTTACTGAGTGATGCGCTCGATTCGGTACCGGACGAAGAGATTGGCAGGCATCTGTTCTGGCTTTCCGAGAAACTGGGCAGAACGCCTTTCAGTGTTGCTTTCCAGATCGCGGCAATCAGGGAGCTGCAGGACGGCTGGGAGGAGCAGTTCAGGGAGATTTCGGATAACATTCGCTTGTCCGGCCTGAGCATCAGTGATTATCTTAAGCAGAACGGCACGGACCTGAACGCCTGAATGCCATTTTCGTTACAGACAAATTATATAACTGAGGGCAGTGATGAAAACAGCGGTATGGGTGGTGGTGTATTTCGCGATGTGTTTTCTGCTTTTCACAGGATGGATGTTCGCCTTTGCGCAGTATGCGCCCTATAACGGGCAGGAACACGCGTTTTCTCTGACGTATCTGCTTAATTTATTTTTTCTTCATGTTGTGATGGTACCTTACTACGAGTTTATTCAGACTGAAACATACAGCAATGCATTAATGAGTATGGCAGATGAATCCGGTCAGATGATACGTTTTCATCACGTAGTGCCTGTTCTCTGGATATATAGTCTGTCCGCACTCTTAACTTTTGCGGTTTACATTACATATGTAAAATGGTTCACTCATAACCGACTGAAAGAAAAGCATCTTCCAGAATGATATTACCGGGACACCTCAGGATATAAATTAATGACGAAACAGGAATGGATTTTACGACTACGCCGCTGTACATCACAGGAAACTCTGGAAAGGATAATAGAAAAAAATAAATATTCCCTGACGGATGACGAACTTGAGCATTTTAATGCCGCAGTGGATCACCGGCTGGCGGAAATGGCAATGGGGAAGTTTTATGATAAAATACCTGCAGGCGTCTGGAAATATGTTAAATAATACAGCCAGCATCAGTCTGTTCGCAGTTATCTCACCTGGAGCGCAATCATGAATATGATATTTGAACTGATTGGATTGTTACTGGTAGTCGGATGCGCATTCTTCACCACTTTTTTCTTAGCCGCAGTAGCAGGCACTATGGTAGTTATTCTTGGATGGGGAATTTCTATTGTCACCCCGAAGGTGGTTACCTGTACTAATGATTGCATCACTACTGTTTTTGATGCCAAACCCTTTGGCTGGCTTCTGATTGTGTTTTCATTAACCATGATGTTCTTTATTATCAGGGGTATGATTAAACGTTAGATTGCCTTTAGTGTGTAGTTAAATCATCATCACAACAGCGTTAATCTGAAACTGATATTGCCGGAGGGGATCATCATGACGGGAAGAGGCATTAACACAGTACGTATCGGTGATGAAGTGAAGCACATCGCCGAGCTCGATGCACTAACACTCATGCATGAATGGTCAAAGCGGCTTTGTTGAATAAATCAGATTTCGGGTAAGTCTCCCCCGTAGCGGGTTGTGTTTTCAGGCAATACGCACGCTTTCAGGCATACCTGCTTTCGTCATTTTGTTCAGCGCTCGTACCAGGGCCATAGCCTCTGCAACCTGACCATCGTAGTCACGCAGTGTCAGTGAACCTCCGAACAGCTGTTTTACCCGGTACATCGCCGTTTCCGCTATCGAGCGACGGTTATAATCTGTTGTCCATTTCCACCGCGCATTACTCCCGGTCAGCCGCTGATTCGCAACAGCACGGTTACGGTCTGCATATTCACCGGGCCAGTAACCCGCGCCTTTTCGGGGCGGGATAAGCGCGCTGATTTTCTTACGCCGCAGTTCATCGTGACAGAGCCGGGTGTCGTAAGCGCCGTCTGCCGATGC
>OFLQ01000113.1_pt1 | contig 46019 bp, 54 predicted proteins | sample 1540881 | NCBI WGS metagenome assembly OFLQ01 (sample SAMEA4413047, study PRJEB24355) | metagenome | biome: human; feature: gut; material: faeces | place: United Kingdom | collected 2010
ATTAACGACACATCCCATTACGGCAACCTTAATAGGTGCAGAAATGGATGCTAGACGTTCTTCTACAATGCTTGCCATATCAAATAAATTAACTTGGCAACGACCGCATGTTGGGCATGAAATCATGGTAGCTCCAAAGTTTCTAAGACCTAAATTGCTTAGAATACTTTTACCCACCTCAATTTCATGAATAGGGTCACCTGTTAAGGATACGCGCAAGGTATCACCGATACCATCTAATAACAATGCACCAATACCCATAGCCGATTTAATCGTACCTTGTTTAATGGTACCGGCCTCAGTTACACCTAAATGCAATGGATATGGTATTTTATCGGAAAGCTTTCTATAAGCTTCTACCATAAGTGGTACTTCGGTAGCTTTAATAGAAATCTTCATTTGTTTATAGTCCAATTTCTCTAAAATACGTACGTGTTCCAATGCGGTCTCAACCATACCATCAGCTGTTGGATGACCTCCATAAGCGTCTAATATATGTTGTGGTAAAGAACCTGCATTGACACCAATACGAATTGGAATTTGCTTAGGTTTAGCCTTTTCAATAACGGCCAACACCTTATCCTCTCCACCGATATTGCCTGGATTAATTCGAAGGCCATCTACATTATTATCAATGGCTTCTAATGCTAATTTATAATCAAAATGAATATCTGCTATAAGAGGAATGGTTATTCCTGCACGTACCGCTTTTAATGCTTTTGCAGATTCCATTGTAGGAACTGCAACTCGAACTAATTCACAACCAGCATCCGCTAATCGATTGATTTCAGCAATCGCCTTTTCCGTATGTACAGGATCAGTAGTAATCATTGACTGAATACTAACAGGTGCATAGTCGCCAATTTTTACATTGCCTACATAGATACCATTTGTTGGTTTTCTAGTAATCATATATAACTCCTAACTATGACTTATTTATAGTAATTGTAGTATATCTTTTGCAGTAGCATATACAAATATTGTAACTAATAACGCAATACCAATCATTTGAATATACATCAAAGCTTTAGCCGGTAATTTACGTCTTGTAATGGCCTCTATTAAAATGATGATGAGATGCCCACCATCAAGAACTGGTAACGGCAAAAGATTGATAACACCTAAATTAATACTTAGCAATGCAGCAAAACTCAATAGAGGTGCAAAGCCTTGTTGAGCTATAGAACCTGCCATATGTGAAATGCCAACTGGTCCAGATACTTCAGCCTGCTCTGTACCTACAACCATTTCACGTAGTCCATCTACCATAGCTACAATAATATATCCTGTTTTCTGAACAGCTAGTATGAAAGAATCCCCTATACTATGAGGTATTGTTTCATACGCTTGATATATACCTAACTTTGGTGTATCCTTTTCCATCTTTGGAATTACAGTAGTTTCAACTGTGTCACCATTACGATTTACTACAACGGTAACACCGTGATTAGCTGTGCCTTTCAAACGTTCAGAAATCTCTGACCACTTGGAAATAGGTTGGTTGTCAATGGAAAGTATAATGTCTCCGCCCTGTAATTTTCCTAAATCTGCAGCACCACCTGTAATAACACTGCCAATTATAGGCTTATCAGTAGAAACCATTGTTCCCACTGTAGCATTTAGGCCGAAATAAATGACTATAGCCAATAAGAAATTAAAAATAGCACCAGCAGAAATAACAATAAGTTTTTTATAAGCTGGTTTTGTATAGAATGAACCATCATCTAATGGCTCATCAGGTGTCATTCCAGCGATGCGATTGAAACCACCTAACGGAATACAACGAACAGAGTATAAGGTCTCGCCATACTGTTTTTTTAGCAAAACAGGACCAAAACCAATAGCAAATTCATCAACACGCATGCCCGATAATTTTGCAGTTATAAAATGACCTAATTCATGAATAAACACGATTAGACCAAATACAAATATTGTGGCTAAAGCCGTAATCATACTATCTCCTATTTATAAATTCTGAAGCTTTTATGCGAGCCCATTGATCGACAGCTAGTAAGTTATCGAGAGTAAATTCATCATCTCTTCCCATGGATTCCAAAACAGCGGTAACGATTTTATAGATATCGCTAAATATGATTTTTCCATCTAAAAATGCATATACGGCAGTTTCATTAGCTGCATTAAATACGGCTGGCTTAAAACCACCAATTTTACCAACTTTATATGCTAAATTTAAAGCAGGAAAATCATCTACTCTAGGCGGCATAAACTCAAGAGTGAGTAATTCTTTAAAGTCCAAATGTTTCATATCAAGATGCATCCGTTTAGGATATGTTAAAGCATATTGAATTGGTTCACGCATATCAGGATTACCCATTTGTGCAAGGATAGCACCATCATTTAAACGAATCATGGAATGAATAATACTTTGAGGGTGAACCACCACATCGATATGATCAAAATCAAAGTCGAATAACCAATGGGCTTCAATGACCTCTAGCCCTTTATTAAATAAAGAAGCAGAATCAATAGTAATTTTGCTACCCATATTCCATGTAGGATGTTTTAAACAATCCTCTGCCGTAGCAGAAGCAATACGTTCACTAGGCCAGGTTCTAAGTGGCCCACCTGAAGCAGTTAATATCAATGAATCTACATTCGATTTAGCTTGTCCTTCCAAACATTGGAAAATAGCACTATGTTCACTGTCTATAGGTAAAATAGCAACATTATATTCTTTAGCAAGTGCCGTAATTAAAGGTCCACCTGCTACCAATGTTTCTTTATTGGCAAGGCCGATAGTCTTGCGGGCCTTAATGGCCTCTACAGTTGGCTCAATACCAACAGCACCAACAATTGCCGTAACCACCATAGTAGCTTCTTGAATTGTGGCTGCACTAATCAAAGCTTCTTTACCACCTATAATTTTAGTGGAACCATGATAACGTTCTTTAAGAAGCATATATGCTTGTTCATCAACTACACCAGCTATTAATGGATTAAATTCATTAATTTGTTGTTCTAATAAATCAATATTACGGTGAGCAACTAATGCAACGGCTTTAAATTGGTCAGGATGTTGCTTAATAACATCTAATGTTTGTGTACCAATTGAGCCAGTGCTTCCCAATATACTTACATACTTCATAAAAGCCTTCTTTTCTGTTTATGTTTATTATGCAAAACATAAAATTAATAATAATGTAACTGGTGCGGTAAACATTAAACTATCAAAACGATCTAAAACCCCACCATGACCAGGTAATAGTGTACCTGAGTCTTTTACATTACATAATCGTTTTAATTTAGACTCAAATAAATCACCTAAAGGTGCTAATACACCACAAATGATGCCAACATAAGCACCTATATAGACTGGTATATGACTGATTACAGCATACACAATACCAGTTACAACACAGCCGATAAAACCGCCAATAAAACCTTCTAATGTTTTATTAGGACTTATGGACGGTACAATTTTACGTTTACCAAATGCACGACCGGCAAAGTACGCAAAGGTATCGCTAGCCCATGTTGAAAACAATAATAACCATAGCATAACTACGCCCCAACTTTCACCAACAATAGGCATTGTTAATGAACTATAGAGCCAGTCATGACGTATCAATAATAATGAGCCTAGTCCCATTACTATATATAGCAAACCAAATAAGCTATAAGAAACGCTACTCATAGAATATGTATTTTCACCAAATGTACACATTAGATAATTGGAAATAAGGGCGAATACAAAGCAAGCCATACTTACTGTATAACTGCCAAACCACAAGGATATCATGATAGCGATAATTGAAAGGTATCCCCACAATACCGGTACACGAACATGTTTAGCCTTACTTAGCAGTATAAATTCTCGCCATCCAATAAGTGCTAATAATGTAATGAGTATATCATATGTTAAGCCACCTAGTGTAATGGCACCTAATGCAATGATAAACCCGATAACTGCAGTGATAACACGTGTTTTAAGCATCGATTAATCCTCTTGCAAGCCACCAAAACGACGTTCTCGTTTTTGATAGGCTGCTATAGCTTCTAATAATGTTTCTTTTGTAAAATCTGGCCAATGTAAATCAGTAAACCAAAATTCGGCATATGCTAACTGCCATAATAAAAAGTTACTAATACGATAATCTTTGCTAGGACGTATTAGTAAATCGACATCACTAAACTCTTGCGTATACAAATGACTGCTAACATATTGTTCAGTAATATCTTGAACTGCAAGTTGTCCCTCTAACACAGATTGTGCTATTCCTTGTACAGTCCGTACTATCTCATCACGCCCACCATAATTAATAGCTAATTGTAAGGTTAGGCCTGTATTATTCTTAGTTAATGCTTCGGAATCAGAAATAATCGTTTGTAATTCTTCTGAAAGTCCTTGAATATATCCAATGAAACGTATACGAACATTATGTTCATGCATATATTGTACGTTTTTTTGTAAATATTCTTTAATCAAGGCCATCAAAAGAGAAACCTCTTGCTCAGGCCGTTTCCAGTTCTCCGTTGAGAATCCATATACTGTTAATGCTTTTACACCGATTTCATCAGCAGCAATAACAATTTCTTTTAATACATCAGCACCTGCTCGATGTCCCATTGACCGAGGCATGCCACGACGCTTTGCCCAACGCCCATTGCCATCCATAATAATAGCTACGTGACGAGGCACATTGTGTTCATCTATATTAACTGTAGATGAGGTATGGCGTTTAAATAGTTTCCTCAGCATACATTACCTCCAGAGTATGTCCAAAATCACTTGCAACCATAGGTCTATATAGAATGATATGAAGCATATCCTCAGATTCAGTGATTCTTGCGACATAATAGCCTTCAGAGGCTATCTCAAAAAAGCGATTAAAATTATCGCCTATTATTACCTTAAAAGGAATATGGGCAGCCTGCAATTGAGACTTTGCAAGCTGCCAAGGCATTCCAATAAGACTACTAGAATTAGTCATTATACTTCTAATACGTCCTTTTCTTTAACGGCTTTCAATTCATCGATTTGTTTAATCTTTTTATCCGTTAATTTCTGAATTTGATCTAAACCATCTTTAGCATCATCTTCAGTAATCGTTTTAGCTTTTTCTTCTTTTTTCAATGCATCATTAGCATCACGGCGAATGTTACGAACTGCTACCTTTGCATCTTCAGCTTTCTTATGAACTACTTTAACAATTTCTTTACGACGTTCTTCTGTTAATTGAGGAATTGTCAAACGTATAGCTGTACCATCATTACCTGGGTTTAATCCCAAATCTGATTGTAAAATAGCTTTTTCAATAGCACCAATCATGGATTTATCCCATGGTGCAATTAAAATCATACGAGGTTCTGGTACAGAAATATTAGCTACTTGATTAATTGGCGTAGGAGATCCGTAGTAATCAACCATCACCTTATCAAGTAATGCAGTACTAGCACGACCGGTACGAATAGAAGCAAATTCATGCTTTAAAGACTCGATGGACTTATTCATACGTTCTTCTTGTTGTTGCATTAATTCTTTTAATTCCATAGTGGTTTATTCTCCGCGAACGATAGTCCCTACTTCTTCACCTTTTGCAGCTTTTGTAATATTACCAGGAATATCCATGCTGAAAACGATAATAGGGATATTATTGTCTTTACATAATGTAGTGGATGTAGAATCCATTACTTTTAATTCTTTTGTAATAATGTCATTATATGTTAATTCATCAAATTTAACGGCATTAGGATTTGTTTTTGGATCAGAATCATATACACCATCAGCAAACTTTTTAGCCATCAAAATTGCATCAGCTTCAATTTCTGCAGCGCGCAATGCAGCTGTTGTATCAGTGGAGAAATAAGGTTTCCCAAGGCCTGCGCCAAAGATAACGATACGTTTTTTCTCCAAATGTCGAATTGCACGACGACGAATATAAGGCTCTGCAATTTCCTGCATTTCAATAGCTGTTTGTACGCGAGTATCCACGCCAGCTTGTTCTAATGCATCTTGCAATGCTAAGGAGTTCATCACTGTTGCCAACATGCCCATATAGTCAGCTGTAGCACGATCCATACCTTGATTGCTACCAGCTAACCCTCTCCATAGGTTACCGCCACCAACAACAATAGCGATTTCTAAATCAGTGGATTTTGCCAAAGCTGCGATTTCTTGTGCAAACTTTTCAACTACATCCGGGTTAATACCAAAACCTTGATCACCCGCTAATGCTTCACCACTCAACTTCAAAACAATACGTTTAAAGTGTCTCTTTGCCATTTGTATACTCCTCTATTGCAAAATAAGAGAACACGGTACGGTGTTCTCTTATTATTTATTAATTATTTACCAACAGATGCCATTACTTCTGCTACGAAGTCATCTTGGCGTTTTTCAATGCCTTCGCCCAAACCGTAGCGAACAAAACGACGTACGTTGATGTTTTCACCGATTTTTGCAATATTTTCATTAATGATATCAGTAACTGTTTTGTCACCATCTTTAATGAACGCTTGTTCTAATAGGCAATTTTCTTTATAGAATTTTTCAATACGGCCATTAACCATTTTTTCTAAAACAGCTTCAGGTTTTGGTTTACGACCAGCTTTAACGTCTTCTTCAGCTTCTACTTTAGCTTGTTCCAACAATACTTGTTTTTCATGTTCGATTACTTCAGCAGGAACCTCTTCACGGTTTAAGTATGCAGGGTTAACAGCTGCGATTTGCATAGCGATATCGCGTGCTAAGCTTTGGAAATCATCAGTTTTAGCAACGAAGTCAGTTTCGCAGTTAACTTCAACTAAAACACCGATACGACCACCAGCATGAATGTAAGATTGTACTACACCTTCAGCTGCGATACGACCAGCTTTTTTAGCTGCAGCAGCCAAACCTTTTTCACGAAGAAGGTCAACCGCTTTATCGATATTACCGTCAGTTTCAACTAATGCTTTTTTTGCATCCATCATACCTGCGCCAGTCATGTCGCGCAATTCTTTTACCATAGCAGCAGTAATTGCCATTATTTTGTTCCTCCTAGTACTAATTAAGGTAAGGATACAGTCCTTACCCTAATTATATATGTTATAGATTTATCTTTCAAATGCTAATCAATTATGATTAAGCTTGACCGTCGCGAACCATTTCTGCAGAATCAGAAACCATGTTATCTAATGCTTCATCAAAGGATTCACCTTGACGACCTTCAAGAACAGCATCAGCCATTTTACCAGCTAATAATTTTACAGCACGGATAGCGTCATCATTTGCTGGGATTGGGAATTCAACTTCATCTGGATCGCAGTTAGTGTCAACTGTTGCAACAACTGGAATACCCAATTTTTTAGCTTCTGCAATAGCGATTTTTTCTTTTTTAGGATCAACTACGAAAAGAGCACCTGGCATTTTAGGCATATCTTTGATACCGCCAAGATATTTTTCCAATTTTTCCATTTCATGACGAAGACCGATAACTTCTTTTTTAGGCAATACTTCGAAAGTACCATCTTCTGCCATAGCTTCCAATTGTTTTAAACGTTTAATACGAGTTTCAATTGTTTTGAAGTTAGTCAACATACCACCCAACCAACGTTCGTTAACGAAGAACATGTTAGCACGGATAGCTTCTTCTTTAATAGCTTCTTGAGCTTGTTTTTTAGTACCTACGAACAAGATTACTTCGCCTTGGGAAGCAACTTCACGTAAGAAATTGTAAGCTTCTTCTACTTTTTTAACTGTTTTGGACAAGTCAATGATATAAATACCATTGCGTTCAGTGAAGATGAATTTCGCCATTTTAGGGTTCCATCTTCTAGTCTGATGACCAAAGTGTACACCAGCCTCTAATAATTGTTTCATTGATACAACTGCCATTGTGGCACCTCCTGTTAATTAACCTCCGCCGCTTCATCCTTCGGGTCACCCAAAATTAGGCACAGTACCGAAGTCCACTGACGTGCATATTTTTCATACTTAGTAATTTTAACAAAAAAATATTCTAAAAGCAAGTAAAGAGTCAGTAATTATAAAAGAATTACTGACTCTTTATATCATAGTATATATCTACAATAAAAGACTTATGATTTTTACTCGAATCTAGATATATTTTATATTAGTTATTACGTATTGCTTCGATCATCTTCGCTCTATCAGGAGCCCCAAATACAGCAGATCCAGCAACTAACATGGTAGCACCTGCATCCTTAATTGGTATGCAAGTAATATCGTTAATACCACCATCAACCTCTATAATAGCATCATTATTACCAGCTGAATCCAATAAAAGTTTCGCTTGTTTTACTTTTTCTATAGCCCGTGGAATAAAGGATTGTCCTCCAAATCCTGGATTGACGGACATGATTAAAATCATATCCAAGTCTCCGGCCACATCTTCTAACATCGAAACTGGTGTCCCTGGGTTGAGCGCAACCCCTGCTTTCATACCAGCGGATTTAATCTGCTGTATCAATCGGTGCATATGAGGAACTGTTTCTTGATGAAAGGTAAAGTACTCAACACCAATTTTTGCATATTCTTCAACATAATCAGCCGGATTAGTGACCATCAAATGTACATCAAAAGGCAATGCAGTATGTGGGCGGATAGCTTTTACAACAGGTACACCAAATGTAAGATTAGGCACGAAATGTCCATCCATAACATCGATATGAAGATAATCAGCACCAGCAAGTTCAACACTTTTAATTTCATCACGCAATATTGAAAAATCTGCGGATAACATAGATGGAGCTATTTTAATCATTTTAAAACCTCTTTCTTTGGTTTTGTATATCTTTTCGAATACTCGTGTACGCATCATAGCGACTTTCAAAAATTTTATGATTTGCCAAAGCCTCCTTGATACCACAAATCGGTTCATGCTCATGATAACAAGGATTAAATTTACAAGCTTCTACATAATCAGAAAATTCAGGAAATAATGTAGGTAATCGTTCTAATGTAATATCAGTAAATTCAATAGAACTAAAGCCAGGTGTATCCATGATAAATGAATCAGCATTTAAACTAAATAATGAGGCATGACGTGTTGTATGCTTCCCACGTTTAATCTTATCGCTTATCTCACCCGTCTGGAATGCAAATTTTTCATCCACTGCATTTAAGAGGCTACTTTTACCAACACCGGAAGGTCCTGCAAAAGCAGTAATCTTGTGTTGCAAATGATTGCGTAATTCATCAATACCGATATGATTTATGGCAGATGTAGTGATAACATGATATCCAATCGATTTGTACTTATCGATTAATGCATCTGTCGATGCATCACCGACATCGCACTTATTTATGCACAAAATGACTGGTATATCAGCATGTTCAATCATTACTAACATTTTATCGAGTAATAACTCATTAATGTCAGGATTATGAGCAGCAACAACAAGGATGACTTGGTCAATATTAGAAACAGCAGGACGTATCATGGAATTGTGACGTGGCAAGATAGTCTCAACAAATCCATCTTCTGAAAACTCCACACGATCTCCGACGAGTAAACTGTATTTCGACTTTTTAATACGTCCCCGCACCTTACATTCATGAATGGTTCCTAATTCATCTTGAATGTAAAAGTAACCATTCATATTTTTAATTACAATACCTATACTCATAAGTCCCCTATAACGCAGTATCTTGAACTAATGCACCATTTAGGTACACCTGTATTCGAACATTACCAACACCAGATACATTTTTTACGATACGGTCACCAGGTTTATTTGTATCATCGTATATAACGGAAGATCCATCATCATCCTTTACGACAATTTTGACTTCTTGATTTTTAGAACCAGACGGTACAGTTATATCTACAGTCCCTTTCGTTCTATTAGAAGAGCTTTGCTTAGAGTCATCTTTTTTGGAAGAATCTCCCTTTAATTCAGTAGCTAAGTTCAAGCTACTACCTTCAGAAACCTCTTCACCAGCTTTTATACTTTGTTCTGTAACAATTGATTTATCATCTACTGAACCAGCAATCTGATTAACACCAATATTGTTAGAGCTCAATACTTGGCGAGCATCTTTCAAGGTCATACCAACGAGATCTGGCATTTTAACCTTCTTAGCTTGTGCTTTATTTACAACTAAATCAACAGTAGTGCCTTTGGATACCTTGGAATCACCAGAAGGACTTTGTGCAACTATAACATTATCAGGTTTTCCTTCAACAGATCCTTGTGTGATTTTACCCACAACTAAGCCTAAATCTTTAAGACGTTGACGTGCTTGATCTACAGTCAAACCAGAAAGATCAGGAACTGTAATATCACCAACACCTTTAGATACGACTAAATGTATAGTACGCTGTTCCTTAACTTTTTCCCCAGCACCAGGGCTTTGAGAAATAACTTGTCCTGCTGGAACATCTGTATTAGTTACCTCACTTGTCGATACTCGTAAGTGTTTATCTTCCAAAATATTTTTGGCCACAGAGACTTGTTTACCTACTACATTTGGTACATCAACAGTAGTATTACTCCAAAAATTACCATAACTCAAGAATGCACCTAAAAATGCAATCAAGAAAATAACGGCAGCACCAAGAACTATATATTTTTGTGGTATAGATGCAATCTTACTAAGCATAGATTTCTTTTTTTCCTCATTAGGCGTAGGATCATCGATATCACTGAAATCATCTAATGTATCTGGATCTACAGCCGGAATCATTTGTGTCGCAAAATCGTATGGTTCATGACGTTGTGTTTTTCCCATCGTAAAGCCTTGAGATAAACGTAAGTCCCCCATCATTTCAGATATGGAATCAAATCGATCAGCAGGATTTTTAGCTAATGCTTTCATCACAACCGCTTCTAACAATGGTGGTATCGAAGGATTATATCTTGTAGGTGGAATGACCTTTTCTCGTACATGTTTTAATGCTACTGCAATTGGTGTTTCCCCTTCAAAAGGAACCTTGCCAGTTAACATTTCATATAAAACGACACCTAAGGAATAAATATCTGTATTTCCATCGACAGGTTTTCCACTAGCTTGTTCTGGTGAAAGATAATGAGCAGACCCCATTATAGAATTTGTGTACATAACAGTGTTAGTGGTATTCATAGCACGTGCAATACCAAAATCAGTCACCTTTACACGACCTGTATTTGTAATAATTACATTATGTGGTTTGATATCGCAATGAACAATTCCCATTGCATGGGCATGTTCTAAGCCCTCACCGATAGCAATAGTAATCTTAACTGCTTCGTCAATGGATAATCGATGATGACGGGTAATATATTCTTTAAGTGTTTCTCCGTCTACATATTCCATAATGATATAATGCATGCCTTGATCATAGCCTACATCATACATATTCACGATATTAGGATGATTTAACTTGCCTGCAGCCTGCGCTTCTCGTTTAAATCGACTTACAAATTCATCGTCACTAGCAAAGTTTGAATGTAAAATTTTTATGGCTACTGGACGGCCTAATAAAGTATCTTCACCTTTATATACGTCGGCCATTCCGCCAACACCAATCTTGGTCAGGATACGATAGCGATTATCCAGCAATGTATCTTTAATCTTCATAATATTTATAACTCTCCATATCTAGATTAGATTGTTCCTACTATAATGGTAACATTATCACCGGCACCAGCATCATATACATCAGCAATCAATGTATTTAATACCTCTGTATTATCATCAATATGATGTAATACTTCTCGTATTCTTTCATCGCTAATATACCCAGATAATCCATCTGTACATAATAGAATTCGATCACCGGATTTTACAGGTAGTGTACCACTATCGACATGTAAATCTTCTTCAACACCGACGGCTCTAGTTAATAAATTACGTTGCGGGTGTACAATCATCTCTTCTTTTGTAATTTCACCAGCATCTAATAACTGTTGAACCATAGAGTGATCCGTGGTAATTTGCGTCAATTCATCATTTCTATAAATATAGAGTCTACTGTCGCCGACACTAGCCCAAAGTAGATTATCATCTACCTTAGCAACCACAACAGCAGTAGTTCCCATTCCACTAAGCCGTTCCTCTCGTGCCACACGATTAACTATGCGTGTATTCGCATGTAATATAGCATCAACTAAGGACGTTTCATTAATGGTAGGAGTAGATTGTAAATATTCTTTTATTTCATCAACAGCATAGGTGCTGGCGATTTCTCCGCCTCTATAGCCTCCCATGCCGTCAGTAACAGCACAAATATTATCACTAATAAAAAAGCGATCTTCATTCTGTTTTCTGACTAATCCAATTTTACTTAAACCTACGATATTATTCATGAATCTCCTCTTTCCGACCGTGGGCTACTTTTAATTGTCCACATGCGGCTTGAATAGCATCGCCCATTTCTTTACGAATTGTAACAGAAACACCATAAGAAGCGACAATATCCTTAAATATGTTCATATGTTTACTAGAAGGTTTATACAAATTAATATGTTCATTCCCATTTACAGGAATAAGATTGACATGACAATTAGGAAATGCCTTGCCAATGTTTCCTAACTCATGAGCTTCCTCTAACGATACATTAATTGAATCTATTAAAATATATTCAAATGTTATACGTCGCTGTGTTTTTTCATAATAATATTTTACAGCATCTAAAACCTCGTCTAATTTGTATCGAGATCCAACAGGCATAATCTTACGACGTGTTTCATCTGTTGTAGCATGTAAAGATAACGCTAATGTAATCGGAAGATCCTCATCTGCCAAGTTATAAATATTAGGAACCCAACCACAGGTAGAAATAGTCATTTTTCTATAACTAATATCAAATGTCATAGGGTCGTGAATAAGTTTTAACGCCTGCAATACATTGTCATAATTTTGTAATGGTTCACCAGCACCCATGACAACTAAAGAGTGAATATCTTCTTGTTTTAAGGCACTAAAGAGAACAACTTGACCTACAATTTCAGAAACCGATAAGTCTCTAAATAATCCCCCTTGTGTAGATGCGCAAAAAACACAGCCCATAGCGCATCCAACTTGGGAGGAAACACATACAGAATTGCCATAATGTTGCTCCATTAGAACGGCTTCAATTCTGCTGTGATCAGTAAGTTCCAATAATAATTTCTGTGTTTTTCCGTCAGGTGATACAGATTGAGTAATCACTTTAGGAATCGATACTATGCAATTAGAATCCAACCAATCTCTCAAGGTCTTAGGGAATTGTGTCATATCTTGAAATACAAAAATATGACGATGATATATGTAATCAATCAATTGTTTAGCACGAAATTTTTGAATTTTATGTTCCTCAAATAACGCTTGCAATTCAACTAACGATTTACCCAACAATTCAATCATGAGTGCTCCCATTCAAAGCTAACAACTAAGTTAAGAAATACGTTGCATTTTAACCATAAAGAAACCATCCATATCATCTGTTGGTGGATATGTTGTAATCATACCACTATTTGACTTAAGTGGGAAATCCTCCGCCACAGGAATAATAGAAAACTCCTTATGTTTCTGCAAAAATGATTCAACTACCTCTTCGTTTTCCTTGTTGTTTAATGTACAAGTGGAATATATTAAATATCCTTTTTCCTTAACAGTCATAGCAGCGCGTTCTAAAATCGCTAACTGTAATGGTGGTAATTCTGAAAGTATCGATTCCTGTTTTCGCCAACGCATATCTAGTTTCTTTTGAAGTATGCCTAACCCAGAGCAAGGTGCATCTACGAGCACACGATCAAAATACGAATTCCATGAATCTGGTAATTTTGTAGCATTCTGTACTTTTGTATGCACAATAGAAGCACCCAATCGGTCAGCATTTGAATTCATGAGTTCAATCTTATGTTCATGTATATCACAACTCATTAATGAACCTACATTATCCATTAAAGTTGCCATGTACATGGATTTACCACCTGGTGCAGCACAGCAATCTAATATACGCTCACCAGGTTGCGGATTTACGAGACGTGCTACTAGCATAGATGCCTTATCCATAAATGTAATATAACCTTTTATAAATGCCTCAGATTTTTCAAGGCTACCACGATGGCTATTAATATAAATAATATCCTCGTAATTAGAATCCTGTGTAACAGCCCAGCCTTGTTCATTTAACATAGTTAAACATTGTGGAATATCAATAAGAATCGTGTTAATACGTGCCGTCAATTTAGGCTGTTCATTAAACCATGCACATAAATCTTCTGTTTTGTCACGACCAAACTCACGTATCCATAAATTGATAAGCCAAAGAGGAACATTGTAAATGAAAGAAATAGCTTCTATATCATTAGCTGCTAAGTCTTCAATACCAATACTATCTTGTTCTCGTATAACGGATCTCAATATGGCATTTACGAAGCCAGATAACCCTCGTGTTAATTTCTTTGCTAATTTAACTGATTCATTAACTGCCGCACTTTCCGGTACCTTATCCATATAGATAATCTGATATATACCTAGTCGTAAAATTTCTACCACCATAGAGGACAATTTTTTTATAGGACGTTTGGCAAAATGTACGATAATAGCATCTAAATAATTGCGTCTACGCACCACACCGTATACAAGTTCTGTAAAGAAGCGTCTGTCTAAGTCAGTTAGATTATATTTTGAGATATAGTCCTGTAAAACAATATTAGCATAGGCGCCCTTACGATTGATATCAGATAATGCCTTTACAGCCAATAATCGTATATTCTGTTTTTGTCCGTTTTTAGCAATTTCGTTCATGGTTATCCTTATCAATCAGTAACTCTACAGCATCTCGTACCTTGTTAATATCAACAGTCGTATTACAACAAGGTCCATTAGGGCGTTCATTTAATACTCCGATAACAGGAATAGGAAATACATCAGCCATACCACTTGCAAGATCTCGTTCACAAGCTATAGCAATAATCGCTTTAGGTTTTGCTTCTTTAACCTTCATACGTGCCAATGTACCACCAGTGACAACTATAAATTGACAACCATATTCCTTTGCGATTTTCAATAACCCTCCTACCTGACAGCGACCACATTGCTTACAGTTGTATACATCATGTGTCACCTTATGAATACAGGTGTTCTCTTGAAGACAATGAGGTGTTAATAGAAGGATACGTTCAGGAGGTACTTTATATAAATTCATAACCACTAGATGATTAATTAAATCAATCATAGCTTGACGTAATTCATCTTTTTGTATGCCTATGAAAGCCTTTCCTAGCCCTAATGATAATGGGAAAAGTAAATAAATAAATCGATTAGCTATTCGTAAAACTATAGGATGAATATATTTAAAACCTAGAGAGGCAATAGCTAGAACAAACCAAAGTCCCCAAATACCTAATATTAAGAGTCCACCTATACTTTCACTAATAAAAGCTAAGTTGTATGATATTCTTTCTAATCCAGGCCAAACTATATACATTGAAAAGCCGATGATTATTGAAATGAATAAACAGGATAGAGCCGATAATTTTAAATATAATGGGTATCTTTTGTAAGATATATTACACTTCGTCAAATGCAATACCACCTTTAATTTGATGACCATTAATAAAATCTTGAGCACTAATACGCTTTTTATTTTCTGGTTGTACCTCTGTAAGGAGAATAAAACCTTGATCACCAGTCGACACAACAAGTCCCTTTGCTGAATGCACTATAGTTCCAGGAGGTGCAAATTCTACAGAAATCTCATTGTTATTTACAAAAATTGTGGCCATCTTATTGTTTACAGATGTAATCTCAATCATTTGAGCAGACCATATCTTTAACCGTTTCCCCTGTAAGAAATAATAACATCCAGGTGCTGGATTTAAACCACGAATCAAGTTGACAATCTTATGTGCCGGTTGATGCCAATCAATAAGCCCCATTTCTTTTGTAATCTTAGAAGTATGGCTTGCTAAAGCGTCATCTTGAGGAGTGGCTGTAATTTCACCTTTCACCCATTTATCTAATACAGGAGAAATAGTGCGAGCCCCTAATTCAGCAATGCGCTCAAATAAAGCGCCTGTTGTTTCGTTTGGAAGTATATCAATTTCTGCAATATCGATAATATCCCCTGTATCTAAACCATCATCCATATGCATAATGGTAACCCCTGTTTTAGTATCACCATTTAAAATAGCATAATGGATAGGTGCTGCCCCCCTATATTTTGGCAATATAGATGCATGGATATTAATACATCCATATTTAGGCAAACGAATAAGCCATGGTGGTAAAATCTTACCGTAAGCAATTACGACGATAACGTCTGGTGCAAGATCAATCAATTCCTTTTGAACAGCATCATCACGTAATGTTATAGGTTGATACACGGGCAAATCCAAAGATAACGCAGCTTCTTTAACTGGTGGCATTTGAATCTGCTTGCCACGTCCCTTTTGTTTATCGGGTTGGCAATATACACCTACTATAGAGTGACCAGCCTCAACTAATGCGCGTAACGTAGGAACAGAAAAATCTGGCGTGCCCATAAATACTATGCGTAATGGATTATTGTTAGACAATTTCCTTTTCCTCCGGATGATCTGCAATACGGCGTAAGTTTGTAGCTTTTTCAATAAATAAATGACCTTCTAAATGATCTATTTCATGTTGAAAAATTCTAGCCAAAAAACCTTCAGCTTTAATCATAACTTTTTTATTATGTGGATCGATACCTTTTATGGTAACCTTTTCAAAACGTTCCACATCTCCGAAATAACCTGGTACACTTAAACAGCCTTCTAGCCCAATTTGGCTTCCTTCACCATGAATAATTTCAGGGTTGATAAGCGCTATTAATCCACTACCAGCATGATCATCAACAACTATAATACGTTTGGATACATTAACCTGCGGTGCTGCCAATCCAACACCTTCCGTTTTATACATTGTGTCGGCCATATCTTCTATTAAAGCACGCATTTTTTTATTTACATGTTCTACAGGTTCTGCAACCTCTTTTAATATGGGATGTCCCGCTTTTACTACTTCAAGTACTGCCATATACTCCTCTTATCAAATAGGGTCTACATCGATAAGTAGACCTTCTTGTGTAAAAATCCAAGAATTATATATATAATCTTTTACGGCATCTAAATTTTCTCCGCGAATCATAATCGATAAACGATACATATCGCGAATCTTTTTAATGCCTGCTTCATAAGGACCATTAACATCAATCGATTGTGATTTAAAATTTGTTTCCAAATCATCTACAATTTTTTGAGCAATCGATTCAGCCATTTCTTCCTTCCCATGTCTTATAACCATATAAATCATTTCGCGAAATGGTGGATACCCTAAGTCCTTACGATTTACTATTTCTTCATTGTAAAAGCCCAAATAATCATGAGCCTTACTCTTTATTATAGCATAATTTAAAGGATTATATGTTTGTATAACAACACTGCCAACCTTATCACCACGACCCGCTCTTCCTGATGTTTGCGTTAGTAGATCAAATGCACGTTCAGATGCTGAATAAACAGGTATATTTAAGACAGAATCAGCCGTCAATATACCTACAGCTGTTACATCCTTAAAATCATGCCCTTTAGAAACCATTTGGGTCCCTAATAAAATATCATATTTATGGTTACCAAAATCTTGAAGAATTTCTTCGCCCATATCTTTATGCTTAGTTACATCTTGATCTAAACGCGCAATACGAGCGCCTTTAAAATGTCGGCGTAATTCTTCTTCAACTTTTTGTGTGCCAGAACCAAAGAATTTAATTCTTTTACTATGACATTTAGGGCATACTGAAGGAATTGGTTCATGGTGCTCACAATAGTGACACCGCAACTCTTCACCAGCTTGATGGTACACCATAGCAACCTCACAATGAGGACACATAATCGTTTCACCACAATCACGACACATGACAAATGTGCTGTAGCCACGACGATTTAAAAGAATAATCATCTGATTTCCATCCGCTAATGTACGCTCAATAAGATGTGTCATAGCATCGGAGAACACCGAGTAGTTGCCACGAATCATTTCTTCTTTCATATCTACAATTTGAACATTTGGCATCGGTTGATCAAAAATACGGGTTGGCAACTCTAATAGTTTATATTGTCCTTGTAAAGCCTTGTAATACGATGTGATAGCAGGTGTAGCAGAGCCTAAAATAACAGGACAATCATGAGCCATACCTCTCCATAATGCGACATTTTTTGCATTATAACGAATCATATCTTCCTGTTTATAAGATGTATCATGTTCTTCATCTAATACAATAAGCCCAATATCTTCAGCAGGCGCGAAAACGGCAGAACGAGCGCCAATAATGATATGGCTATCCTTCCTTCGTATACGTTCCCAGTTATTATTTCGCTCACTAATGGTTAGTTTACTATGGAAAACAACAACTTCATCACCAAAGGTAGAAACAAAACGACGAACAATCTGATCGGTTAATATAATTTCAGGAACCAGAATAATGGCGGTTTTACCTTTTCCTATACAACGAGCGGCAGCTTTTAAATAAATTTGTGTTTTACCACTACCAGTTACACCATGCAAAAGGAATGTATTATACGATTCAAGGTCCATCATCTGCTTAATCGGTTCATATACAATTTGTTGTGCTTCAGTTAACGGAATTGTTTCTTCACCACTCAGCAATTCGGTAAAAGAAGTTTTTGTATCTTTAAAGCGTTCTTCAATATGAATGCCATGCTCTTCACTGACCTGTTTAATAACCATATAAGAATAGCCCTTGGCTCTTAATAAAGATTTAGGAGCCCCACCTACGTCGATGAGATAGTTAGCCAACTCACGCTGCTTGCGCTTCTTAGGACTTAATTGATCAATCTTAAACTCTGGCGTTACAACGAGCCATTCTTCTTTTGGTGCATCGTAAGATTTTAATGTTTTATGCACAGTAAAAAGACGTAAAGCATCTCCAAAGGAACACAAAAAATAACGACTAATTTTCTGTGCCGTATCCATCATTTCCCGAGTAAACCAAGGATCACTATCAAGAATATCTATTATAGAACGCAAAGTAAATGTTGGTTTCTCTAATAGTTCTTCATACCCGATAACGATGCCCTCTTCACGACTACCACCTAAGGGAACTAATACACGAGTCCCTGCTTTCACATCACCAAATTTCTCTGGTAACAAATAGCTTAACGGTTTATGTAATTGTTTGGCAGGTCTATTAATAATAATACTTGCTACGCGCATTAGTTCACCTCCTCTAATCTAATTATTATAACATATCCTAGAGGAGATAAAAAAAGACTTAGTAGACAAGTCTACTAAGTCTTTACTATTATAAGCCAGCTTCGTGACGTAAAATATCAGCTTTATCAGTACGTTCCCATGGAAGATCAACATCAGTTCTACCAAAGTGACCATACGCAGCCGTCTTACGATAATGAGGCTTTAATAAATCAAGCATTTCAATGATACCTGCTGGGCGCAAGTCGAAATGTTTGCTTACTAATTCTTGAATTTTTTCTTCTGCAATCTTAGCAGTACCAAATGTATCAACTAAAATGGATACAGGTTTTGCAACACCAATCGCATACGCTACTTGTACTTCGCATTTATCTGCGAGACCTGCAGCTACAACATTTTTAGCTACGTAACGAGCTGCATATGCTGCGGAACGGTCAACCTTGGAAGGATCCTTACCAGAGAAAGCACCGCCACCATGACGAGCCATACCACCATACGTATCAACGATGATTTTACGACCTGTTAAACCAGCATCACCATGAGGACCGCCGATAACGAAACGGCCTGTAGGATTAATGAAAAATTTAGTGTTTTCATCGATGAATTCTGCCGGAAGTGCTGCATCAATAACATAGCGTTTCAAATCATTTTTAATTTGCTCTTGTGTTACTTCTGGGCTATGTTGCGTAGAAATAACGATTGTATCAATACGTTTAGGTTGATTGTCAACATATTCTACAGTAACTTGTGTTTTACCATCTGGACGAAGATATGTTAATGTGCCGTTCTTACGAACTTCTGCTAAACGACGGGATAAACGATGTGCTAAAGAAATTGGCATAGGCATATATTCAGGTGTTTCGTTTGTTGCGTAACCAAACATCATGCCTTGGTCACCAGCGCCAATTTTATCATTGATTTCGCTATTACCATCTTTAGATTCTAATGCTTCGTCTACACCCATAGCGATATCTGCAGATTGTTCATCAATAGATACTAACACACCACAAGTATCACAATCGAAACCATATTTTGCACGAGTATAACCAATTTCTCGAATTGTATCACGTACTACACGAGGAATATCAACATATGTGCTTGTAGAGATTTCCCCTACGACATGGACTAAACCTGTAGTCACAAGTGTTTCACAAGCTACACGAGCCTTTGGATCTTTTTCAATAATCGCATCCAAAACAGCATCAGAAATTTGGTCAGCTATTTTATCTGGATGGCCTTCCGTAACGGATTCAGAAGTAAAAAACATATGTTTTTCTGCCATTTTTGCCTCCTATAATAAAAAAATCCCTCATGGTCTCTCATGAGGGAGACCCATCTATCAGTCCATGACTGTTGGAATTAGCACCTTCTTTTAAAAAGGGTTGCTGTAGCTTCAACGGGCCTTTCCCTCCACTACTCTTGATGAGTTAAATTATGATATAAATTGTATACTATTTTTGTAGAAAAATCAAGTTAATCCACTTTATGTAACGCTAAATCCTGTTCAGCCTTATGTAATGCGCTTTCAAATTTTCGATATATTACATAAGCTATTTTACAGCTAACAATTCAATAACTTCTCCAATAATGTATCTAGCTAATTCTGATTTTTGCATATTTGGCATTATTTTAGGCTCTTTATTAGGATATAAAAAATAGCCTTCATTCGTATCTACATTAAACCCAGCATTTGATTTGCTTACATCATTAGCTACTAACATATCAAGGTTTTTGCGACGTACTTTATCCATGCCGTAATCGACTACATGTTCTGTTTCTGCAGCGAAACCAACTAGTAATTGATGGGTTTTATGCCCTCCCAGTTCTTTAAGTATATCTGGATTCTTTACGAGCTCTAAAGTCATAGATTCCATTTTTTTGATTTTTTGAGGCGCTTTATTAGCCACCCTAAAATCTGAAACAGCAGCAGCCATTATAACCACATCTGTTGATTCGTAATAGGAATTAACAGCCTCCTGCATAGATTCCGCAGAATCTACAGGCACATATTCAACACCTTTAGGAATTTCTAATGATGTAGGGGCACTCACTAGAATTACGCGAGCCTTTTCCTTAGCAGCAGCAGCCGCAATGGCATATCCCATCTTCCCACTAGATCTGTTACCTATATATCTAACAGGGTCGATATTTTCTTGTGTTCCACCAGCTGTAACAATAACAGTCTTACCAGCTAATTTACCAGTCCCATCTAGAGAATGTAATTCTTCTGTCAACCAATTAACAATCTCTTCTGGTGCTGGCAGTCTACCCACACCTGTTACGCCACAAGCTAGCCAACCAGCATCGGGTTGCATAATATGGTATCCCAAAGATGATAAATCCTTTAAATTTCTCTGTACAATAGGATTATTGAACATCTCTGTATTCATGGCAGGACATAAAAATTTAGGTGCTGGCGTTGCCATAATTGTTGTAGTGAGCATATCATCGGCAATACCAGCTCGTATTTTACCAATTACATTAGCTGTAGCTGGTACCACAATATAGGCATCAGCCCAGGTTGCAAGAGCAATATGTTCTACATTCCAATCGTGGATTTCTTCCCACATATCAACAGCTACAGGATGACCACTAATTTCACCAAATGTCATAGGTGTCGCAATATGAGTAGCATTTTTCGTCATTACTACTTTGACCTCTGCCCCAGCTTTTCGCAAACGACTTACCACTTCAATTGCTTTATATGCAGCAATACCTGCTGAAACACCTACGATAATATGTTTCCCTTTCATAATTCTCCTTTTAAAAATTCCTTGTACAAAATGTACAAGGAATTTTGAGTAAAATTATTTAATACCTTCTTTAGTGCGTTTATATGTTACTTCACCTTCAGCAATCTCATAGAATGCTAAAGATACAGGTTTATCTGTATTATGAATATCTGTAGCAAGACATTCTTCACCATCGGTCAACTCGCGAGCGCGTTTAGCTGCTAGCGTTACCAATGTATATTTACTATCTACACGTTTTTCCAATGCTTTCAATGGAGGTTTTACCATCATACTATCACTTCTCCTTAGACTCTTGATATTGCTTATAAATATATTGAATTTGCTCTTTATTACGACTGATTTTACAAGCTTCAGCACGCAATATAGAAGCAACCTTTAAAGACGCATCCTCTAAATCATCATTGACCACAATATAATCATAACGATGAGCTAATGCTAACTCAGAACATGCCAATGATAAACGCTTATCGATAACCTCTTTTGCATCAGTTCCTCGATTATGAAGTCGTTCAGATAATTCGGTTAAAGACGGTGGCACAATATAAATAAATACGGCATCACTAAATCGCTCTTTAACTTGCATAGCACCTTGAATATCGATTTCAAGAAGTACACTCTTCCCTTCATCCAACAAATTCATCACATGTTGTTTTGGGGTGCCATAATAATTATCATATACCTTAGCATACTCTAAAAATGCATCTTCTGACAATAATGATTCAAATTCTTCTTTTGTGCGGAAGAAATAATTAATTCCTTCCTTTTCTCCAACCCGCGGTTCACGTGTGGTCATAGATACAGAATATACAAGATTAGGCATTTCACCTCGTATATTAGAACAAATCGTTCCCTTGCCTGCACCAGATGGGCCGGAGATAACAATTAATAAACCTCGATCTGCCATATTAACTCCTAAGCTTCTACAGTATCTTCATCGACTTCGTGTTGCACAATACGATGTGCCACCGTTTCAGGTTGAATAGCTGACAAAACGATTTGCCCACTATCCATAACGAGCACAGCCCGAGTTTTACGTCCATAGGTTGCATCTATGAGGAGACTTTTATCTCTTGCATCTTGAACCATGCGTTTAATAGGTGCAGATTCAGGACTAATAATAGCGATAACGCGATTAGCAGAAACCATATTACCAAAACCAATGTTTAGTAATTGGATACTCATAAATAGACCTCCTTACTCAATATTCTGTACTTGTTCTCTAATTTTTTCTAATTCACATTTCAATTGTACCACATAGTCTGTCAGTGTTATATCCATCGCTTTTGAGCCAATCGTATTAACCTCACGATTCATCTCTTGAATGATAAAATCTAACTTACGACCAATCGGTTCATCCATCTTAAGTGTATTGGTTAATTGTACCACATGAGACCTAAATCGGACAATCTCTTCCGTAATATCAGTTTTGTCAGCCATAATAGCAACTTCTTGTAGTAAACGATCTTCATTGGCAGTAATATCAAGACCTTCCACATAGTCCATCATTTTAGTTCGTAAATTTTCTTTATAAGCAATAACAGCATCGGCTTTATGACTGTTAATGTCTTCTATAATATTTGTCATTTGTGAAAGCCGGTGTAACAAATCTTGTTGAATATGAATCCCCTCAGATTGTCGCATACTGACTAATGCATTAAGTGCATTAGTTGTAGTATCAGTAACTAAAGACTGAAGTACATCTTCTGTAACTTCAGAATCTTGGATTTGTACCCAATCATTGGATATGGCCATCACTGCCGATAAAGGTACCTCTTGAGGCTCCCTATAAAATCCTTCTGATACCAGTAAGTCTTGAATTTGATGTTTTAAAGAACTATTTATTATGAACTGTTTTTCTCTATCCGCTACATCCTGCAACGTTACAAACACATCAACTTTACCTCGATGTATGGTTTTTTGTATACATTTACGGATACTATGCTCTACAGAATTAACTTGTTTAGGACTTCGTATGTTGAGATCTAAAAATCTAGAATTAACAGATTTAATTTCTATGATACATTGTAAACCATCTACAATTTGAGTTGCTCGCCCAAATCCCGTCATGCTATTCATGGAAGAACCTCCTTTTTATATATTGTATCACGAATTTTAAAGATATCTATTAATTATCTATGTTATACTAAACTATACATTGTGAATTACCAAATGAAAGGATCACCATGAATTTAGACGGATTAACCATGTCTGTATTGGCAAGAGAATTAAATGAAAGCCTACAGAATGGACAAATACAAAAACTATATCAAGTAGATAAACACTCACTACTCTTTAAAGTACGCAGTGCTAATCAAGATGTAAATCTTATGATAACTGTAGGTGCCAATCCTGCAATCTATATATGTAAACCTATCCAAGATTTACCCAAAGAACCTAGTTCATTATGCATGTTTCTACGAAAACATATAGAAGGCAGTCGTATTACCTCCGTAGAACAAATTAATGGGGATCGTATTCTCTGTATACATATTGATAAGCTTGAAATGGATGGTTCCATTACCTCTACAGCAATATATATCGAACTTATGGGGAAATATTCTAACTGCATCTTTGTACAGAATGACATGATTTTAGAATCTATTATTCATGTATCCCCCTTGATGAATCGAGAACGCTCTGTGGGTCCTAAGATGACATACGAATTACCACCTAATTCTAACCGAGTATCTTTACTAGATTTTAATGAAGAAGAAATAAAAAATCTCCTTAGAACCTTTGGTTCAGGTACGGTCACCAATACAATACGTTCTGTCTTTAATGGATTTGGTAAATCGTTATTAGATTATGTTCTAACAATATCTAATTTAGATGGCACGGAAGAGCTTAATACCTTATCAGATGATGATGTTCATAGATTATCCGGAGCTCTACATAATCTAAAGGAAAAATTATTAAAGGCTTCTCAATTATATGTCTATAAAAATGTAAATGGTAAAAAAATATATATGCCATTCCCTTTGGAAACAGATTATACATTGATAGAAACGTATCCAACCATCTCAAAAGCAATCGAACAATCTATTGTGGCCACTGGTTCAATTCATACGGCTGATAAAGAACTAGAACGTATTATAACAAATGCCATAAAAAAAGAAGAATTACGTCATAAAAAAATCAAAGATGAACTAGATGATACTAAAAAGATGGAAACCTATAAATTATACGGTGATCTTTTAATGATTAACGGTCATTTGCAAGTACACTACCAATCGTCTATTGACGTACAGAATTTACTTTCAGAATCAGCAGAAACCATAACAATTCCACTAAAGCCAGAATTAACCATTGTAGAAAATGGACAATGGTATTACAAACTGTATACAAAATTAAAAAATCGTATCATCAGTGGTCAATATCAACTAGACCAAAGTACTATTAAATTAGAGTATTACAGAACTATATTATATAGCTTATCCCTTGCCACAACTAGAGAGTCATTAGAAGAGATCAGACATGAATGTATGGACGCGGGTATTATAAAAAAATCTAAAAAGCCTCTTTCCTATAAACTAGGAAAATCTAATTATATTCATCTTGAAATCCCAGAAGGCGAGCTTTATATCGGACGAAATAACCAGCAGAATGAATACTTAACTCATCGTTTTGCAAAACCAAATGATCTGTGGTTTCATACACAGGATATTCAAGGTTCCCATCTTATTTTACGTACAAATCATGAGCCTGATGATATGCTCATTTCACAAGTAGCAAAATATGCTGCTTATTTTAGTAAGGCCCGTCATTCATCAAAGGTGCCTGTAGACTATACATATATAAAAAATATCAAAAAACCACCTAAATCACCTTTAGGATTTGTTATTTTTAACACTCATCAAACAATGATTGTTGAACCAGAAAAACCGCCTATGTATGAGGAATAGCAAAACCCCCGATAGAAATCTATCGGGGGTTTTCTCTGCAATCATTAGTATGATCTTATCTGATTACAACATATTATATATTATTGATTTTCAGTTTTTTGTTCACTTTGTTGCAAGCTTTCTCGGTTTTGACGAAGGCTTTCCAATGTTTTTTCTAAATTGTATTCTACATATTTCAATACATCACCAGCATATTGAATAGAGCTAGATTTTAACTCTTCAGAAGATTGGTTTGCAGCATTGATAATTTGATTAGCTTGTTCTTGTGCTTGCTTAACAAGTTCACTTTCAGCAGTCAATTTAGCAATGTAATCTTTGGCTTGATCGATTAATGTTTCAGCTTGACGTTGAGCATCAGCCAAAACTTTATCTTTTTCAGCCACAATACGACGAGATTCATCGAGCTCAAGTGGTAAAGATTCTTGAATTGCATCGATAATACGCATAATTTCATCTTCTTCTACCATGCGTTTTGTAGTCATAGGAATACGGCTGCTAGATTCAATAAGAACCTCTAAATCTTCAAGTAATTTTTCTGTTTTCATACAATTCACTCCTATTATTTATTACCATCGATGTTAAAACGTTTTTCTAATTTTATCTTTACATCGTCAGGAACAAGTCCATCTAACTTACCACCAAATTTAGCTAACTCACGAATCCCTGTTGAGCTTACAAAAGAATATTTATTATTGGTCATAATAAACACTGTTTCAATATCATCATCCAAGTATTTTGCAAATAGAGCACGTTGAAATTCATATTCGAAATCACTAAGAGCCCTAAGTCCACGAATAATAATACTTGCGTTTTTGGATTTAACATAATCGATGAGCAATCCACCTGTACAGTCGATTTCTACATTAGGAATATGCTTAACCGCATTGCGAATCATCTCAACACGTTCTTCCATAGTAAACAATGAATTCTTATTAGGATTTGAACTTACAGCGATAATCAACTTGTCTACTAGACGACTACCGCGCTCAAAAATGTCAACATGACCATTTGTAACGGGGTCAAAACTTCCTGGGCAAACTCCTATCCGCAAGGGTCTAACTCCTTTCACTATGTTTCACAAAATATGAAACAAGGGTGTAACCAAATTTTTGTTCCTTTATACATTCCCATTCTGGTGGCATGGTGAAAGCCTCATCTTTATGATGTTCTAAAACTAAAACACCATCATCAGCTAATGCATCATGAGCCACAACAAAATCAATAGTCTCCTGTATAAAGCCATTTTCATATGGTGGATCTGAAAAAATATAATCGAACTGCTGGTCACCTATAAAATGTTTCAATTGTGAAAGTTTCTTAGGTATGATTTGAATTCGATCCAACACACGACAATGTTCCGCATTCTCTCGAATTAATTTACCAGTGCGATAATCAACAGCAATCGCGGATTCAGCTCCACGACTGAGCGCTTCAATGGCAACAGCACCAGTACCAGAAAATATATCTAATACACGAGTACCATATATACCGCGATGCGCTAATACGTTGAAGATACTTTCACGAACACGATCCAAAGTGGGACGCGTATCCATCCCCTTTGGAGCCTTTATAGTATGGCCCTTTGCAGTGCCTCCAATAATTCGCATACAATCCTCACTAGATTATACTCATTAATTATAGTATATAAATACCTAAAATAAAAGTATCTTTTACAATTATGATACTTCTATTTTGCTATCTCGTCCCATCAATTCTTGCAATGCTAATTGAGGTGACTTTTCCTCATATAAAACCTCATATAGTGATTGTGTTATAGGCATTTCTACGTGATGTTTTATGGCCATATCCCGAATAATCGATGTTGCAAAAAAACCTTCTACAACCATATTCGTATGATTCATAATATAGTCCATCGTCTTGCCATCCGCTAATTGTTGCCCAGCAGCACGGTTCCGACTATGTTGGCTCATACAAGTGGCGATTAAATCACCCATTCCCGCTAAGCCAGCATACGTTTCTTTTCGTGCACCAAGGGCTAAACCAAATCGAGTCATCTCATGTAGACCACGAGTTAATAATAAAGCCTTACAATTATCCCCAAGAGACAAGCCATCAACGATACCGGCAGCCAAGGCTATTACATTTTTTGTAGCCCCTGCTAATTCGACACCGATATAATCATCACTAGTATATATACGAAATTCTTTGCTGTGTAATGCTTGCTGTACCTTTTTTCCTATATCCATAGAAGTTGTACCAACCACAGCAGCGGCAGGTAAATTCCTACCAATTTCTTCTGCGTGATTAGGACCAGATAAAACAGTTAAATGACAACCAACGGAAGATAATTCCTCCTTCATGACTGTAGTCAATAATTTGCCACTTTCCCGTTCAACACCTTTAGAGCACAATACATATATTTGATCCTTGTGAGCATATTTTTTTAAATTTTTTAAAGCTGTACGCACATGAATGGATGGTGTAACAATCAATACAATATCAGCCTGCTCAATAGATGTTTGTAAATTAGAACTAATGATGAGTTCATCGGGCAATATAACACCGGCTAAATATGACTTATTCTCCCTGCACTTAATAAGTTCATCCTTAAATTCCGAACGTCTGCAATATAAGGTTGTATCATTTCCGGCCACTACAGATTTAATAGCGAGAGCTGTTCCCCAACTACCAGATCCGACGATGCAAACTTTCATATTACTCTCCTTTTTTAACGCGTTCTACTTTTAATTCTTTACCGGCTAGTAAACGAGAAATATTTTCTCGATGACGTATGATGACAAACAATGCAGCTAGTGCACCAAATCCTACAAACCACCAGGATTCACCCATTACATACATCAATACAGGAACAAGCGCAGCAGCTACAATAGAACCTAAAGAGACTAATTTAGTGAAATATACAATGACGCCCCAAATAGCAAAGCAAATAACTGCAACTATTGGAGATAATGCAATGAGTACCCCTAAACCAGTTGCAACACCACGGCCACCTTTAAAGCCAAGAAATACTGACCAATTGTGTCCAACCATAGCTAAAATGCCACCTAGAATCATGTACATGGGATTTAAATGGGAAAACAAAAATACCCCAATGGCACCCTTTAATGCATCACAGAAAAATACAGGAAGCGCTGCCTTTAAACCAATAACACGATAGGTATTTGTGGCACCTATATTTTTTGATCCATATAGGCGGACATCTGTATTAAAAAATAATTTACCAATGATGAGTCCGCTTGGAATCGAACCGATTACATAGGCTAATAACGCATACCCTATAATAGGCATAAAATCATTCACAACTTTCACCCTTACCCTTTGGACTTATTACTCTTCATCTTCACGTTTTTTACCGCGAAGGATTAATCGAATTGGAGTACCTTCGAAACCAAAACTTTCACGTAAACGATTTTCCAAGAAACGCATGTACGAGAAATGAATTAATTCGGGTTCATTTACAAATAGGATAAATGTTGGAGGTTTAACACTGGCTTGTGTCATATAGTAAATTTTTGGAATTCTACCATTACGAGATGGAACCGGATTTACAGTTTGAGCATCTTGTAATAATTGATTCAATGTACCAGTAGAAACACGACGATATTGTTGTTCTGATACGAATTTAAGCATATCGGCTAAACGGTGAATACGTTGTTTTGTCAATGCAGAAGCAAATAAAATCGGTGCAAATTGCAAGAACCCTAATTCATCGTAAATATCTTCTGTGTATCTCAATGTAGTTTTATCATCTTTTTCTACAAGATCCCACTTATTAACTACAATGATAACGCCCTTGCCAGCTTCATAAGCATAACCAGCAATTTTTTTATCTTGTTCTGTAACGCCATCAACACCATCTAATACTAGTACAACAATATCTGAGCGATCAACGGAACGAAGAGAACGAACAATACTGTACCGTTCAACTGCTTCATCAATTTTGGACTTACGTCTCATCCCTGCTGTGTCGATGAGTACAAATTTTTGATTCCCATGTGTCCAGTGCGTATCAATGGAGTCCCGAGTAGTGCCAGCTACATCGGAAACGATAACGCGATCTTGACCTAACAATGCATTAGTCAAGGATGATTTACCTACATTAGGTCTACCGATGATGGCCACATGAATGGTATCTTCCTCATCTACATTAGTCCCTACAGGTGGGAAATGTTTAACCGTATCATCTAATAAATCGCCTAAATTCATCAAATTTTTTGCGGAAATACCAATTGGATCACCAAGACCTAAATTATAAAACTCATAAATGTTAGGTTCTTGATTTACACTGTCAATTTTATTAACTACTAGAACTACTGGTTTTCCACTAGTACGTAAAATATTGGCCACTTCTTCATCAGCTGGTACAATACCTTGCTTACCATCGACTACAAATAGGATTACATCAGCCTCTTCAATAGCTAGTTCAGCTTGTAAACGCATCATTTTAGGAATGACATGACTATTCTCTGTTACGAACTCGATACCACCTGTATCAATCATTGTAAACTCACGATTAAGCCATTCTGCATCAAAGTAAATTCTATCTCGTGTAACGCCAGGTATATCCTCGACGATAGAAATTCGTTTATTAACAATGGCATTAAATAATGTAGATTTACCTACATTTGGACGACCAACTACGGCCACTAATGGTTTTGCCATACTTTCACCTCTTTTATTATCTATATACATCACTTCATTTTATCATATTAAAGGGAATGTACGCAAAAAGGCTAATCAAGGAAAACCTTGATTAGCCTCATTAAAAGATTCTGAATTATTCAGCGTCTTCTTCTGTTTCTTTTGCTTCCATCAACTCAGTCAAAGCCAAGCCCAATTTCTTTTCATCTTTGTTAAGAGAAATGATTTTAACTTCAACTTCTTGACCACGATTCAAGTAATCTTCAACTTTCGCATTACGTTGTTTTGTAATTTGAGAAATGTGAAGTAAACCTTGAATATCATCGTTAACAGCTACAAATGCACCGTAAGCTACCAAACGAACAACTTTACCAGTGATTACATCACCAACATGTAAAGTTTCTTCAGCAACATCCCATGGGCTCTTAGTTAAAGCTTTCAAGGATAAGGATAATTTGTTGCTTTCAGGGTCGAAGGATTGTAATTTAACTTCGATTTCTTGACCAACGGAAAGAACATCTTCCACTTTTTTAATTTTTTGCCAAGAAATGTCAGAAATATGAAGTAAACCTTCAATACCACCGATATCTACGAATGCACCATAAGGCATGATTTTACGAACGATACCTTTATAGTTTTCGCCAACGTTGATATTTTTCAATGCTTCAGCTAATTTAGCTTGACGTTCCACTTCAAGTACTGCACGACGGGAAAGAACCAAACGGTTTTTCTTTTCGTCGATTTCAAGAACTTTAGCTTCGAATTCAGTACCAACCAAGTTGTCCAAAGATTTTACGAAATGCACATCACCTTGGGACAATGGAATGAAACCACGAAGGGATTTTACTGTTACCACCAAGCCAGCTGGGATAGCATCGATACCTTTACATACGATAGGTTCGTCTTTTTCTTGAGCTTCGATAACATATTGCCAATCTTCATCTTTAGCCAAACGAGTCATGGAAAGATAAATAGGATTATCTTCTTTGATGTGGTTCATGATAACTGCTTTAATTTCATCACCATTTTTCAACACATCTTTGGCAGAGTTTGGTGCTGGATAAGAAATTTCAGTTCTATTCAAAATTGCTTCAGTTTTGTAGCCAAAAGATACCCATGCGCGTTCATCTTCAACTTGTACTACTTGACCTTCTACAACGTTTCCTTTCTTAAATTCTTCTTGACCTTCTGCTGCTAATAATTCTGCAAAATCTTTCATTGTCTCAATGACCTCCTTAATAATCCAGTCGGGAGTCGATGCTCCTGCTGTTACTCCTACCGTCTGTACTCGGTTAAACCATTCCAGTTGTAATTCAGTAGAAGTTTCAATGTGATATGTTGTACATCCAACGTCTCGACAAACCTCTGCCAATCGGTTTGTATTACCGCTGTTCTTACCACCTATCACAATCATAAGATCTACGTTACGAGCTAATTCAACGGCAGAATTCTGACGTTCCTGAGTTGCATTGCATATCGTTTTGAAAATCTTAAGATTCTTAGATTTTTTCTCTAATATCTCTATTATACTGTTAAATTTGAATTGTGAAAAGGTCGTTTGAACAACTACGCCCATTTTTTCAACAACTTGTAGATTTTTGGCGGATTCTTCATCTTCGATGATTATTCCTTTGTTATTTGCCCATAAATTAATACTTTTAACCTCAGGATGGTTTTTTTCACCCAATATAACCAGTGTCATACCATCTTCGATAACAGATTTTGCATCTTGTTGAGCTTTTTTCACATGTGGACAAGTGGCATCCAAAATGTTTAAGCCTTTCTCTTCTGCTTCTTCGTAAATTGCAGGGCCCACACCATGAGACCGAATAATCATAGTTCCTTCATCAATATCCGACACCTCTTGAATCGGGCTAACACCTTTACTCTCTAAACGACCAACTACTTGTGGGTTATGAATGATAGGACCCAATGTATAGCTTTTACCATCGCTATCAGCAGCTTCATTGGCCATTTCAACAGCTCGTTTTACGCCATAACAAAAGCCATGATTTTCAGCTAAAATTATTTCCATAATGTCTCCTCTATGCGATTTTCATGATAGGAATCAATCATGCGTTGAATTTCACCCTTTACGCGATCATTAACCTCTTTAATAGCCTCAGGTGTCGGTTTAGCTTTACTAACAGGTACCTGTTTACCAATGATGCAAGCAACTTGATTTCTCTTCATATTATGAGAACCGATAATGGCAACTGGAGTAATACCAATTCCTGTACGCAACGCAATGGATGCGGCCCCATCGTGAAAGCGTCCTAATTTTCCATTCTTTTGACGATTACCTTCTGCAAAAATTCCTAATACTTTATTATTCTTTAATAGTCCTAAAGCATGACGAATTGCTATTTTATCTATAGCTCCACGATTTAAAGGGAATGCACCAAGCCAGGTACAAAAAAATCTTGAAATTGGATTTACAAATAATTCCTGTTTTGCCATAAAGTGTACGTGCCTAGGCAATGCATAGCCGCAAATAGGTGGATCGTTATTACTTAAATGATTTGGCACCACAATAACCGGACCTTCCATAGGGAAATTATCGCGACCATAAACCTTTAATCCATAGCCGACTTTATAGCGCAACCAAAAGGCAGTTCGCCAAAGCCAAGTAGAAAATTTGTTCATTTAGATTCGCTCCTGTACTAGATGTAATATATGTTCTACAGTTTCATCAAATGTCATTTCGCTAGAATCGACCAATACAGCATCCTCTACCTGAATCAATGGAGATTCCTTTCGATTCTTATCCATATCATCACGTTGCATAACACTGTCTTTAATATCCTCTAAAGTTTGTTCGTTAACTGTACCCTTCACTTCTAAGTAACGGCGCATAGCACGAGCCTCTACAGAAGCGGTTAGATATATTTTTAATTCCGCATTAGGTAATACAACGGAACCAATATCACGTCCATCCAATATAACGCCACCAGCTTCTGCCATAAGTCGTTGTCGTTCAACCAAATATTGACGCACACCTTTATATGAAGCCACTATAGATACAGCATTGTTCACTTGTGGCGTTCTGATAAAATCAGTCACATCTTGACCAGCAATAAAAACCTTACATGAATCATCACTGGCCTCCATAGTAAGATCTAATTCTGGTAATAATGCTTCCACTGCCTTTTGATTATTTACATCAATATGATTATGCAATACAGCCCATGTAACAGAACGGTACATAGCACCTGTATCGATATAAAGATATCCCAGTTTTTTTGCCACTATTTTAGAAATAGATGATTTTCCAGCGCCTGCTGGGCCGTCAACAGCAACGGCAATTTTATGTGTATTCATAATTCCCTGTATCACTTTCACAAATTATATAAAATATACTATTCAATCATACAGCGTAAAATGTCTCTATTAAAACGCCTCAGGGTGAGTTATATGCATAGCTGCTACAAATCCTGTGGAAAAGGCAGCCTGTAGATTATATCCACCTGTAAAAGCATCAATATCCAATACTTCACCTGCACCATATAAACCTTTAACCAACTTAGATTCCATGGTTTTAGGATTAAATTCTTTAAGGGAAATGCCACCAGCAGTAACAATTGCCTCTTCTACAGGACGTAATCCTTTCACGGTAAGAGGCATATGTTGCAACATATAACCGATTTGTTGTCGTTCTTCCTTTGAAATCTGATTAATCGGTTTTTGTGGATCAATACCGGCCAATTCAATAATTAATGGTATCAATCGACTTGGTAACAAATCTTTCATCCCATTAATTAATTGTTTCTTAGAATAGAGATCAAAATCTTTTTGTAATCGTTTATCTAATGTCTCTGGAGATAATGCAGGTTTTAAATTGATATCTAAACCTATAATGCCGATATTTTTTTTGCGCATCAATTTTCCCACCGTATGACTAAGGGATAAAACGATAGGACCGGTAATGCCAAAATGGGTAAACATCATTTCCCCAAACATCTTGGCTTGTACCTTATTCTTAGCAACCACAGACAATTCAACATTCCGTAGGCTAAGCCCCATTAAATCTTTTACCCAGGACTCTTCCGTTACAATCGGTACTAAAGATGGACGGATATCGGTAATTGTATGGCCTACTTGAGCCGCCAACATATATCCATCACCAGTAGAACCGGTAGCAGGATATGATTTACCTCCCGTAGCAATAACCACGGCATCAGCGTGATAGGTTTCTCTGTCTGTCACAACACCGGTGACAACACCATCATCAACTAAAAGTTTCTTAACTGGTTCCTCAAGATGAACATCTACACCATAGTGTTTCATAAGCTTCATAAAGGTATTTCGCACATCCAGAGCGGAATCTGAAGCTGGAAATACGCGGCCGCCTCGTTCTACCTTGGTTTCTAAACCAGCGTCGTGTAATAACTGCAACAAATCTTCATTGGTAAAGCGCTCGTAAGCACCATATAAAAACTTACCATTGCCCGGTGTATTTTTAATAAAATCAGACATATCACAAGCATTCGTAATATTGCAGCGTCCTTTGCCGGTAATGCCCATCTTTTTACCAACATAATTCATTTTTTCGAGAAGCGTTACCTTTGCCCCTTCTCGACCAGCAATGACAGCAGCCATTAGTCCTGCTGCACCACCTCCGATTACAACGACGCGCTTCATTTAGAAGCTCCTAGCGCTTTAAGTGCACTTACTTCACGTTGTGTCAATTGACGAACACCACCGCGCTTAACACCACTTAATGTTAATCCACCATAAGCAATACGTTTTAAATTATGAATTCGGTAACCAAAATGTTCAAACATACGACGTACTTGTCGATTACGACCTTCATGAATAGTAATTTCTACTTCGTGAACCCCATTGTGGTCATCAAATCCTAAATCTACAAGTGTAGCAGGTGCTGTCACACCATCTTCAAGAGGCACACCATCGGCGATAACCTGTAAATCTGTATCATTTACACGCCCCTTAATACGAACTTCATATGTCTTTTCAACGCCTTTAGATGGATGTGTTAGATTCTGAGCTAGTTCTCCATCATTTGTTAAAAGCAATAAACCTTCCGTATGTAAATCAAGTCGTCCAATTGGATAGATACGGCGTTTTTCATTTTTAATATAATCCATTACAGTTTCCCGTCCTTGTGGGTCTGTAACAGATGTAATAACACCTTTCGGTTTATTCATTAAATAATACACAGGTTTTTCCACGGCTAATAATTGTCCATCAACCATGACCTTATCTTTCATAGGATCAACCTTAACACCCAGTTCCGTCACTTTACGTCCATTGACACGTACCTTACCAGACGCAATTAATTCTTCTGCCTTACGACGAGAAGCTACACCACAGCTGGCGATAAATTTTTGTAATCGTTCCATATTATATCCTTTTCTATATGTTCTCTGTTCCATCCTCATTAGGAGATTCTATTAAGCTTTCGTCTTTCACACTGTCTATTGATACACCTGACATATCAGACTCTGCAGTATCTAGCTCTTTGTGCAAATCATCAATTGAAGTAACACCTGTACTTCGCAGAAATTCATCAGTTGTGCCATACAGAATAGGGCGACCTACCGTATCCTTATGACCTAACTCAGCAATTAATGAGCGAGACAATAATTGTTTAATTACCTTGTCACTATTAACACCGCGTACCTCTTCAATTTCAGCTTTTGTAATTGGTTGTTTATATGCAATAACCGCTAGTGTTTCCATAGCTGCATTAGATAATTTATCCTCTTTTTTACGTATATGACCAATATACATAGCCGATTCTGGTGCACTTACCAGTTCCACACCAGCAGCAGAGATTCGCACGCGGATACCGCGTTTATGGGATTCTAAATCAGATGCTAAGTGATCTATCAATGTCAAGCTATCTTGTTTTGAAAGCTTAAATATATCTTGAATGACATCAATAGAAATAGGTTTAGCCGCAGAAAACAATACTGCTTCTAAATCTGATATACCCATGCTACTCCTCCTCTACTTGTACATCCCGTTCACCAATGATAGGTGCGGTAAAAATAATATCATCATTTTCGTAAAACATGACTAATTCTTGTTGTTTTAAAAGTTCTAGCACAGCCATGAATATAGTTACCATACCACTTTTAGATTCTATAGCAACAAGTAGCTCACGAAACGCCAATCGTTCACCACGCCTTGCACGACTCGCTAAGGATACGATCATATCCTCTAAGCTATATGCATCTTTCTCAACAGTTACTTGACGAACCGGTTGTTCATCTTCAGATTCAACGGTCTTATGTAATACAGAATAGAATATATCATATAATTTAGATAGTTCTAAATTATAATAACTATCTAAACCTAATACACTCGTTTCCTCAGGGCGACTAAACACATTTGACTCAACCGATGCTTTTTCCATTAATAGCTGAGTAAAATCTTTTATCATTTTAAACTCTACTAACTTAGCCACTAATTCATCACGTGGATCTTCGCTTTCATCTGGTTCCGGTTCAACCTTAGGTAATAGCATACGGGACTTAATTTGTAATAATGTAGATGCCATTACAAGGAATTCACTACTATAATGGATATCAAAATGATTCCAATTATCTAGGTATTCTAAATACTGACTTGTGATTTCAACGATTGGGATATCCGTGATTTCAATTTTATGTTTTTCAATTAAATGTAAAAGTAAATCGAGAGGTCCCTCGAATACATCCAATTTATAATTATAGTCCCCCATGAATCCCCATTCCTTAACGATACTATTTCATAACTATATAATTATACTATTCATATATTGATACAATCAAATATTTATAACTCATCATATATAATTTGATTTCTCACAAAGTTTAATATAAAAAATATAACATAAATAATTCATTTGGAAATAATTTTTTGCCGTTTTTTTGCCGTTTAAAAGGTCGTTTAAAATAAACGCAAAAAATAGGCCTATCATGCTAGTACTGATAAATACTAGCACAATAGGCCTTATAAGTTTTTAACAATCTTTTGAAATCAATCCATGAGTCCACCTGCTCATGCTCAGGAGATATATGGATCACCTCAATTTTTTGCAACTAAATAAATTACAGTACCACCTAATAAGATATTTAATAATTTACTATTTCGTTGTTGTGCTTTCGCTTTTTTGATTTCGTTCTTCTGCTGTTCTAAGTATATCTCGGCTTTGGCCAATGATAGTTTTTGCTCGTTCAGCATCTGCTCTTGCTTTTGCAGTAAGTTCCGTGCCTCTGTCAATTGCGTTTTCTGTTTTTGAATTAAGTTCAATGCTTCTATCAATTCGTTCTTCTGTTCGCTCGTTGAGAGTTTGGCTATTTTCAACTGCATCTCTAACTCGTTGATTGTATTCAATTGATTGTTGATTGTACTCTCTAGCGTGTCGAAGTTCGTTTTGAGCGTTGCGTATTCCTGTGGTGTCAATGTTACTGGTTCGGCTGGCGTAGAACCATGTACAGGCAATGATACAAAGGACAATACAAATAGGAACAGAGATGTAATGAGCGTGAATAAAGTTTTTGATTTTATCATTCATACTTCCCCCTAGTCATACATGTAGTTGACATCTACTTCTTTGTCAGCTACCATTCCACAATCGCTATATTGCCATATTCTGATATTTGGATAATCACATTGTGAATCATATTGTGCACACCATACAGGAACGCTAGGCATTTGACTATATGCATATGTTTCATCCCACAATATAGAATATCCGCTATATACACCTACATTTTGAAATCCAGCACTCCATAATGTATTTACAAACCGACTAATACAATTAGTCATTCCTTGGCTTGTTAATGCTCCTGCATTAATCATATTACGTAATTGGCGATGCTCTTCATAGTCATACCAAATACCAGCTTGCAAATGGTAATCAGTATATCCATAGCTATTTAGCGTATTAATCACCCATTCCGCCTCTTGTACTGCGGTTGCCTCATCGTAAGCATGGCTAAAATAATATATACCAACTTCAAGACCTGCATTTAATGCTGCAGTTATATGTTGTTCAAAGAATTCATCAACGTTGTAGTTTTCGCCTAATTTAATGATTACAAATTCATTTCCTTCTTCTTTGGCTTGTTGCATACGGCACTCATCATAATAAGGTGTTCCGTTTTCGTTCTCTTGCCATGCCGAAATATCAAATCCTTTTTTCATTCTTATCACTCCTTTCTGTCATATTAGGTAATGGCGGTAATTTAGGCTGTTCTTCCAATTTATCTGGAATACCATTTCCGTCTTTATCAATCCACAAGGCAAGAAAACCAACTAATGCAGTTAATACTGACGGAATGAAGATATGATCTATAATATTAATCCCTACATTAATCAGTTTGTTCATATCATCAGAAACGTACCCTTGAATGAACACCATAATATACTCGACTACCACCAATAAAATAGGCACTAGCATGACAAATACTAGCGCCCTGGTAGCAAATATTCCTGTAGGGTGGAAATTGGCCCCACTAACGGATCGATATGATTTTTTAACTGTACTGATGAGATTTGGTGGTATGTTCATGTAGTTCCTCCTTAATATCATCAACACGAGCCTCGATACCATCAACACGGGATGTTAATTTTACGTGCTCTGTGTATGCTTTGGTTCGTTGCTCACGTGAAAGTTTGATTTCTTCTTTCAAGTCCTTCAACGTATCGGTAAGCGCGCCCATTTTTTCTTGGAGCATCAGATTATCTTGCATTCTTTGAAGGTCTAATTTTTCAAGTAAAGGAATAACCAACAATCTATACCCTGCCCCAGCAACTACACCTACTATTGTGAGCGTAGTTAAAATATCATTTAGTTCAAATTGCCATGTCCACATTCAGCAACTCCTTTCTATTCCCATGAAATCAGTTAATTCTTGCCTTTCTTCTCCATGTGTTAGCTAATTATTCATTATTTAACTCCTATAAGTGTTCTAAATCAGCTATACGTTTCTTTAAAGCTTCAATATCTTTATTGTATTGTTCTTTAGGAACATAGTTATTTAAATCGGAATACTTAGCAAAGGATCGTGCTTGAATGTTATTAACATAACGGCTAGCCGCATCGCCAGGCGTTAAGGCGTATTGTCCAATTTCCGTTTTTCTAATAAAACTACCTAAATCACCTTTATAAGCAAACGTTTGAGCCGCCCAGCCTTTTTGAGCATAATGGTTATTGGCGTCTGTTCTAGATAAATAGTTATTTAGCTCTGTTTTGAGTGCGTATTTAGATAAATCCACACTACCACCAGTACCACCTGTACCGCCAGTACCAGGAGGACCTTGCGGTCCTGGGTCGCCTTTAAGGCCTTTAAGAGCTGCAAGTTGTTCGGGAGTAAAATCACTATATTTAAACGGCTCACCTTTGTCTCCTTTAGGGCCGGCTGGACCGGGGATACCTTGTGGACCCATAGGGCCTACCGGACCAGGTTTGCCCTCTTTACCAGGTAAGCCATCGTTACCGCGTTCACCTTGCGGGCCAGTAAGACCAGTGTCCCCCTTCGGTCCTTGATCACCTTGCGGGCCCTGTGGACCCATAGGACCAGTATCACCTTTAGGACCAGTGTCGCCTTTAAGACCGTTAACGCCATCTTTACCAGGAGCACCAGGTGGGCCAGGAGGACCTTGAATGCCGGGCACTCCTTGAATACCCTGTAACCCTTGCTCACCGTTTATTCCGTCAACACCATTTCGACCAGGTTCGCCCTGTGGTCCTGGAGGACCAGGTTGGCCTTGTGGCCCTGGGTCTCCTTTCGGCCCTTGTAACTTAACAATCTGCATATTATCTTTGACTGTGATATTTTCACCTGTATCATTGATGCTGATGCTATCAATAGGAGAAGGCTTTAAATACACGTTTTCTTCGTTCATATCATTTCCCCCTATTGCTAACACCTTCAATTATGTCAACTTGCCCTTTAACAAGGCATTTAATAGGGTGGTTGCCATTCAAAAGGAATAAATCCCATTGATATTTACCAGCTTCTAAAGTATTTGTATCAAGAGAAATAGTGATTTTAGACGCTTCATCGTTTTCTAAAGCTTCGGTAGACACATCAATATCAAACTTTGCTTTATATTCTTCGTCCCACAAATATTTACGAACACAGGCGAACAGACTTTCACTTGTAACAACATTGTTATAACCAATGCTAAGAGAAATCATTTCCCCTTTGATTGCATTAAAGTTGTGAACGACTGGCAGTTTCATCGTCGTGTACCTCGTCCAATTTCATTAAATCATTATGGATACAGCCTTCAGTCGGACACTTGCCGTTATCATTTAGTACTTCCCAGCAATATTCACAAAACTCCATGACAGGAACTTTACTATCACCGATATATTTAGGCATATTATTGCACCTCCTTAATTCGTGCTACCATTTCGCTATTCAACTTGATATATTGAGTGCTAATTGCATTAGTAGGTTTCCCCATGAGCAGCAATCGGCGTTGAGCCTCTTCTAGAGTTTTAAATCGTGGTTCATATTCGTCTTTTATGGCGTTTATTTTTTCTTCCTTCGTCGGGATGTATTCAAATACTGGTGGATCTATAAATTCACCATTCACATAACATTTACCGCTCGTAAATTGTGCTTGCATTTCACTATCGCCGCTTAAAATAGTACTTGTTGGATGCGTTTGTTTTGCTAACTGTTCTACATCTTCTAATGTGTCAGCATGAACACCTACAACGTAGGAAGTTTGGCGAACACCATGCTTATTTAATACAAATACATACATATTATTGTCCTTTCTTGGAGGTTACTATGAAATTAATTGAGAAATTAAAAGGGGCTCATGAGCGCCCCTATGTAGCATATAAAGTTGTAGGTTATTATTCCTCTTATCAAGAGGCTAAGGAGGCATTAAACAATGTTCATACATTAGATGATGTTTACCATTCATGGTTAGAGTTACATTCATTAAATGTCTCATTACACACCATGAAAGGATATGAATGTGCTTATCATCATGTATCATCAATATCTCACCGCCCTATCAACGAAATCACATATATGGAGTTGCAAAATATAATATCAAATATGCTAAAGAGCGGACTTTCCTATTCATCATGTAAGAAAGTTCGCTCTTTACTTAATCAATTATATTCATTTGCAATTATTAATGACTGGTGCTCAAAGTCATACAGTCAATATTTGAATATTGGCCACAATACCCCTAAACGCCCACGCAAAGTATTTACCACAAATCAAATCAACCGCTTATGGAATATCAATGCAGAATTGCCTTTGATACTTTTATATACTGGAATGCGTGCTAGTGAATTAATTAATCTTAAAAGCACTGACATCAATCGAAAACAACGTTATTTAAAAGTTACATCAAGTAAGACTAAAGCAGGTATCCGCATCATTCCCATTCATCATCGCATATGGCCCTTTATTGAATATCGACTATCTAACAAATGGATCATAAATGAACGAAATTATGTTTCCCTTTCTAATGCTTTTAAATTAACTATGAAGGCTATTAACGCTAAACATACTCCACATGATTGCCGTCATTCATTCGCTACTAGATTAGATGATGTAGGTGCTAACTATAATGCTAAACGATTATTATTAGGCCATTCTTCATCTAATGTTACTGATGGCGTTTACACTCATAAATCACTTAGACAATTACGCAAGGCTATTGAAATTCTTAAATGACCAAGGGGGAAATGATAGCGATACACAGACCTATTACGATATAGGAAGTCAACAAAGGCAAGAGCAGTTTACTTTCCCAATAGCGTTTAAATCTAAGCCATTATATGTACATCCATATGCAATTAATAAAGTAGAATTAAGACATTTATCACGAATTGGATTTAGTGATAGTCAGATTACATCAACTGGATTTGCAGCGGTTATTAGTGAGAATTCTAATGCAATAGAACAAATTAAAATGAGATATATCGCTATTGGAATTTAATTGCCTATAGCGACCCAATACACGCCATCATATGGAAATAAATTGCCTGTTCCTTGTAAAAACATTGTAAATGATTCTTTTTTTAAGTCTCTAATTTGTGTCCAAATATCTACTTGATTCGGATTGGGATTAGTACTGTTATTAATCATGTTAGATATTGCTATGAGCGGTTTATTGAATGTTATAGGAAATACTGTTTTAGGTATCGCTCCTTCAAAAGTAGCTTGTGTGGTTCCTTTTATAATCCCCCTTGGCTAAATTCCGAACGAAACATAAAATAAATCACTATTATATGCTGCACTAGATGCATCAGCAACTATTGTATAACCAGTAGTAGTTCTTTTATCGGTGTAAGCAACTGATGCACCACCAATAGCAATAGGCCATTCTAATGTCTGTAATACGCCAATACATTCTTTTGCATAAGAAATAGGAAATTGAACATCATATTTTCTACCATCATAGATGGTTAAATTTAATTTTCTTCCCCCTTGGCTAATTACCAATAGCAATCCAACTAATGCCAGTTACACTATTTTGTGCAGTCATATAAGTAAATTTTGAATTATTTACAAGCTTTATTGCACTAGCAATCCAGTTGTCATGGTCAAGTTCCGTAGCAATATTATTAACACTGATAAAAGGCCTATTCTTAAATGCAATAGGGAAAGTGGTATCACTATTATAAATATCACGACCTACAGTAATGTTTACACTTCCCCCTTGGATAATTAAATTCCCAAATAGCTTACCCAAGCAGATATACCAAGCATTTACATTGCTAAAATCATATCTGATTCCAAGCCCTGTTGCTTTCTCACTTTCCAAGGCATTGACTACATCGGTTGCGTTTTTGATATTCAGGCTACTTAAAAGCGTTTTTACCAATTGTAAAGTAGGTGCTTTTGCTAATGAATCGCTATTATCTACGCTAGTAATTATGTTGTTTACTTGCTGAATAATGGAATTAAAACGCTTGTCATGTGCATTTGTATCGGAGTTATGATGAGCGATAGCATCGTCTAATTGTTCATAAGTAATATACAAATGACTTTGATAATTCACTTGAACAATGGCATCGCCTACACCTAATTGAATACCTAGCATTTTTTCGTCAACGCTTGTATTAGGTGGAATATAACTAGCATTAGAACCTGCATTTGTATAAGCAAATAATTGCTCTTCACCTTCTTCACCAAGTTTAGCGAACAAACCTAATTCTCTTGCGAAGAACCCTGCTGTCAATTCACTATTGCTAACAGTAGATACAGCTTCGATTTCACCGTTGCCTAAATGATTGATTTTAGGAACATTTCCATCCATCAAACGATGTTTTAAGCCTGTCATAGTTTCGATGGTTTCACCATTTAACAAGCCGTCACCTAATGAAATTTTAGTAAATATAATTGCAGAATGAGTTCTGATTGACTCAGTAACCATATTCTTACCTTGATTGGTGGTTACAATTCTTCCGTAATCGCTCATTGATTACCTCCATATATTTTAATTTTATCAACATTAATAAGTACCATTCCGATTTTAGGCTGTCCTGATGCACGGATAACAGGATCGCTTTTAGCGTATTTTATTGTTTGCTTATCAAGTACATTAACTACACCACCTATACAGAGTTGTGTATGTGCTTGATGTAATTCGGCAACAACATACGTCAAATGGGCCGGCTTGTATTTATCAACCAGTTCGCGAACAGTTTCAACGTAGGCAGCTACATCTAATGCAACTTTAAATTCATTAGGTTTAGTATTTTCTAAAACATGAGCGCCACATACAGGAACTATTTGATTAATAATTGTTTCTAACTGTTTAACTGTAATAGTTTTAGTACCTTGAATTTTCACTAACAGATTTTGCCTACGTTGATTGATTGTTAAATGCTTGTCGGTTTTTATACCATATACTCTCTCCCAATCAGAAAGGCCCCATGTAGCACTTTCTACAAACAGCTGTTTGCATATGTCTATAATTAACAGCCTTTGCTTTTCGTGCTCTTCGCTTAATGAGTCTTCAGTAGCTTTGAATGAGCCATCACTTTTTAGAAATTTCGGTAAATAGCGAAGCACATCAACTTTATAGGTCCTCAATAGTTCGAATATCATTGTATGTTCACCTCACCTAATGTAGGTAAATCTTCATCGTTAATAACAATGCTTTTATCATCATTGTTAATTCGCAAATTCTGATAGTCGATAGCGCCAGCGTCAATAATAAAGCTACCTACTTTTGCAATCGATAATTTATTAATTTCGCCATTATTGATGACTGACTTTTCAAGATCTATTAAATAGTCATTCATCATTTCCTTAAATTTGTCTAAAACAAAGCCTTTACCCTCAATAGTAGCCGCTACATTAATCACTTTAGGTGTTGCACTAACTACAGTTACCATAGCACCCATAGGGCGAACGCTTTCAATGTAATCTTTAACCGCTGTTATTAACTCAGTAGAAGCCTGTTTAAACTCAGAATTAATAATAATGACCTTAACAGTACCAGGGCCGTTCCATGTAGGTATAATTTTTACACCACCTACACCAGGAACAGACATAGCCCATTCATAATAGTGCATTTTATTTCCTGATGTACCAGGATAGCGAACATGCAATAAATAGCGTTCGCGTAAATTATCATCGCTTTCTTCTTCAAAACCGTCTTTTGTTGGTTGTGCATTGATAACGCTGTTAATACCAGGAATTGACATCGGAATTGTATCAATCGTATTTGCTGCTACATTACCACCATTACCAGTCTCAACAGCTTGAACCTTAACTTCTTGACTGCTGTTAATCGTTATGGTTTCTAGCGTTTCGAATAGTACTCCATCAGCGGTAGAAAATTGACTACCTTTAGGCAATACTCCATTACCTTTAACTGTAACAGTACCTATCGCTTTTGTAGCTACCTTTCGAATGATACCAGCTTCTTTAGCACGCATAGTTAAGAAATCGCCATATGATGTATCCGCAAACGCTACTTTATAGAGTTCTCCTAATTCAACATATGTCTTCATGAACTCAATAGCGTTAGATGAAAATACATCATATTCAAATGTACCCTCAAATTTACTCATCGGAAGTTGCGATTGTAATTGGAGGCTTTTTAAAATTTCGTCTGATGTTGGAATATTAAACATTGATATTAATACCTCCATATATCGTTGTTAATTCAATTTGACAATCGACCTTATCACCATTCGCGTCGAACTCGATACTATCAATCGACTTTATATAAGGGTTAACCATAAGACATTCTATAATCACTCGTTTGAGTTCTGAATAGCGTTCACCAACGCTCATGACTTTACCTATGAACGGCTTCAACTCAATACCATATCGAGTAGAATACGCTAGGTATTGATTGCGTTCGGTTTTAAGTGCTTTGTACACCCAAATTTTCAACGCTTCATCACCCTCTAAGGCTATTCGTTTACCACTTGCGTTATATCGGAATGTATCGCTTTCAAAATTCCAATCATATTCACGAAATAATGGCAAATCATTTTGACTAGACTCAACTGTACGAGTTAACCCTGCAAAAGGATATTCTTCGCTCATAGTTTCACCACCTTTTGACCGATGTAATAAAGCTGTTCACCTTGTCCATATACTGGAAATACGGTTACTTCATCGCCTACTCTCAAGGTATCAGTCATATTAATGGTGTCGG
>OFLQ01000126.1_pt1 | contig 41727 bp, 35 predicted proteins | sample 1540881 | NCBI WGS metagenome assembly OFLQ01 (sample SAMEA4413047, study PRJEB24355) | metagenome | biome: human; feature: gut; material: faeces | place: United Kingdom | collected 2010
GTAAAATGATTACTGTCGCTTTAGTTTGGTGGAGTGCATTTACCATCTTAACAGGGATGATTAAACATCATGGTTTACTTTACTTTATTAGATTCTTATTTGGTGTTGGTGAAGCGCCAATGTATCCATCCAATGCAGTTTTTAACTCTTTTTGGTTCGCTAAAAATGAAAAAGGTCGTGCATCTAGTGCGTTGTTAGCAGGATCTTATTTTGGTCCAGTTTTAGCACCTATCATCACGATAGCCATTGTCAATGCTTTTAACTGGCAAGCCGTTTTCTACATTTTCGGGGTTGTAGGAATTTTAATGGCAGTTCTTTGGGCAATTATTGCTAAAGACTTACCAGAACAACATAAAATGGTAAACGATGCCGAGAAAAGATTTATTACTCAAAATCGTGATATTGTCGCAACTGAGAAATCTTTACCACCGTGGAAACGTTTTTTAAGTCATTTCAGTTTCTACGCAATCGCATTGCAATACTTTGTAGTTCAGTTTGTTATCGCGTTGTTCCTAATATGGTTACCAACATATTTAACTGAACAATATCATGTGAATTTCAAAGAAATGACTATCAGTGCATTACCTTGGTTATTTATGTTCTTCTTAATTTTATTTGCTGGAGCTATTTCAGACAAGATTTTGAATACAGGTCAATCACGTTTTGTTGCACGTGGCGTAATTGCGATTGCGGGATTTGTGGTATTCTCAATTTCAATTTTCTTAGCAGTACATACAGACAACTTATATGTAACCATTTTCTGGTTATCACTTTGTTTAGGTGGCGTAGGTATTTCTATGGGAATGAGTTGGGCTGCAGCAACTGACTTAGGTCGTAATTTCTCCGGGACTGTGTCAGGTTGGATGAACTTATGGGGAAATGTTGGCGCACTTATTAGTCCTTTACTTGCAGGAATTGTTGTAGATCATTTAGGATGGTCAATGACATTACAACTCTTAATCGTTCCGGCTATTATAGCAGCAATTCTATGGTTCTTCGTTAAACCAGATAAACCTCTTATTGTTAGTGAAGAACACGTTAATAAATAATATTTTTCAAACACATGCAATGACATTCGTATCATTGCGTGTGTTTATTCTTTTATTATGTGGTATAGAGCATGGAAGCGATAAGCGAATTGTTTTTTTTATCAGTTATAAACTGCTAAACTTATAATTAATATGTATAGGAGTTGACTAAAATGATTATAATTAATGCTAAATTAAAAATCGATGCTAATAAACGCGAGGATTATCTAAAACTTATGAAAGAATTAGTCATAAATTCTAGAAAAGAAGATGGTAATTTATTCTATCATCATTACGAAGATGTAACTGAGAAAAATGTCTTTGTCGTAGTTGAAAACTATAAAGACGAACAAGCGGTTCAAGCACACAATCAATCAGATCACTTTAAAGTTTTTAGTGATAATATTAGTCAATATTTAATTGAAGAACCTCAAATTGATGTAAGTCAACCTATTCAATTATAATCACAATCTGTACTTACTCTAAAGTGACAATGTGATAAAATAATAACTAAATATCATAATTCTCAACAATGTTGATGAAGGGCAGAACAATAAATGTATGAAGTATATGTTCTGTCCTTTTTTAATTGAATTTGTGGGATGTTAGAGAAAGGAAGATTGGGATGCAACAAATCATTAACTCTTTGATACACTTCGACCGTTCAAAAATTGATATAGCTAAAGGAATACGACAAGGATTTTTAATGATACTACCAGCATTGATAGGTTACTTATTAGGATTCCCTATGTTTGGTATTTTAATATCAACAGGTACGCTAGCACATGTCTACGTTTTTAGTGGATCACCGCAATCTATGTTAAAAACAGTCATCACCTGTTCACTATCATTTACTATTTGCATGATTCTTGGCACCTTAACAGTATCTCAGCCTATTTTATTTGGATTACTATTACTGATTGTTGTTACAATCCCATATTATACGTTTAATGCACTAAAAATCGCTGGTCCATCATCGACATTCTTTTTAGTAACGTTTTGCTTATCTATAAACTTACCGGTAGCCCCAGAAGAAGCGCTTTTACGTGGATCTGCAATTTTCATTGGTGGTATGTTGGCAACCATAACAGTAATTTTAACAATCATATTTGCTAAAGAGAAGGCAGAAAACAGAGCAATTCATGCGGATTTTAAAACATTACATAACTTGTTACATCATTTTGATGAGCCAGAGGATTTCAAAGCATATGCTCGAAACGCTGTTACAGAATTTAGAAATTCTGAAAAACTTTTAATTACCTCAACATCAGGTGGTAATGGAAAATTAAGTAAAAGGTTTCAGAAATTAATTTTATTGCACACATCAGCACAAGGGATATATTCAGAATTACTAGAACTCAATGAAAATCATATTCGTCCATTACCAAGTGACTTAGTTGAAATGATGGATCATATCATTAAAAGTGTTCAACAACCTAAACAATATCTACCGTGGTCAAAAGTTGTTGATGTGGCACCAGAATTTCAAAATTTAATGGATCATATTTTGAAAATAGATGAAATGATTCACGCAAACGATAATCAAATTAAATATGAAGCAGATATTCGCAAGCCTTTATATAGCAAGCGAATATATCAAAATCTAACTTTCGACTCAATTGTATTTAGAAATGCTTTGCAATATACAGTTATTATGGCAGTAGCTATATTTATTGCTCTAGCGTTTAACATTCAAAAAGCGTATTGGGTGCCATTGTCAGCGCATACCATCATGTTAGGTAATGTGACAACGATTCGTACGTTAGACAGGTCACTTGCTAGAGGTATTGGAACGATAATTGGGACTATTGTTTTGTCGGGAATCTTAGCATTTCATATCAATCCTATTTTCGCTATTATCATTATGGGATTTTCTGCCATGATGACGGAAGCGTTTGTGGCATCTAACTATGCATTTGCAGTCATTTTTATTACGACACAAGTCATTATGCTCAATGGTCTAGCCTCTCAAAATTTAAATATTGAGATAGCGTACACCCGAATTATTGACGTTCTGATAGGTATAGCTATTGCAGTTATTGGTATATTCATACTCGCGCGAAAAACTGCATCTTCAATGTTATCTGATGCTATTGCCGAATTGGTACGTAAAGAAGGTATTTTATTTCATTATTTATTTTCAAAAAATAAACAAGAAACACATGAACGTGATAGGGTAGAAAGTTTAAATTTAAACGTCAAAATCAGCAATGTGACACAGATTTACAATTCAGCGAATGGTGAATTGTTTAGTAATAAAGAAGCGGTAAGGTATTACTATCCAAGCATATTTGCTCTAGAGGAAATAAGTTTTATGCTAGGGCGTGCCATGAATAATAAACATCGACAAACAATAAATGATGATTTAATGGGTGAATATTTAGTCGTATTTGAAAATATAGCTAAGCATTTCCAATTTCAAGCAGATTTAAATCTCAGAGACATGCAACCATTACCTCAATACAATTACATCCGTTCTTCCCTTATGAATATACAACGTAATTGTGCTGAACAACGTCAGGCCATCACAAAAGATTAATTAATACAGATGTCTCGTATTGTTTAATTAAACAAATTTAGTGGTAAGGTTTAGTAAATTATTGAGGAGGTAAGACGATGCCTTGGACGATGGAAGATTATCCTCAAAGTTGGAAAAACTTTGAAGAACTCGAACGAAAAAAAGCGATTGATATTGGTAATGCGATGCTCAAAGATGGCTATAAAGAATCTGATGTGATACCCATTGCTACAAATCAAGCTGAAAAATGGTATGAACATGCTTCAAAAGAAGAATTAGAGACGTTAAAAAACAAACATATCACGCAACATCAAGAAGATGAATCAGCTAATCCTAAACTTAACGAAGAAAATGTTCATGTATATTATGAAGATCAGCTATGGAAAGTAAAATCTAAAGAGGCTAAACGAGCTTCAGATACATTTGACACAAAATCTGAAGCAGTTAACCGTGCACAACATATCGCAGAGAATAAAGGTACCAAAGTGATTGAGCATCGAAAAGATGAGTGATTTTAAACAAAGTAATGGCGATGGATGTATGTTGAAGTGATAACTTCATATAAACATTTGGTATTGGAATATAAAAGCTAATAAATATATGAAATTGACTTATCGATTATTAAAAGCATGAATGAATGTTACCTGAGACAATTATTGTTGTCTCAGGTTTTTTTATCTATAAATGATATATGATAAAACTGTAATATGACATAAAGTTTCTATATTAAATTTTAATTCGCTATAATGGGTTTGAAGAGAAATCGGAGGTTGAGAAAGATGTATGTAGAGAGAAAGCCTGCACTTTATATCGAAGATTTACGAGACGAATTCAAAAATAGCTTAAAACATTTTAAAGATGATGATGAAGCATTTAATACATTAGTTGGATTTGTGGAACTGGACCACCTATATTCTTCAGCACTTAAAGAAATAAGTACAAAATTAAGTATTTTAGATGATAACTTTAACTATCAATATAAACACAATCCAATTCATCATATGGAACGACGAGTAAAAGAGATGCACAGTTTAGTTAAAAAGTTGAATCGTAAAGGATTTGAAGTAAGTGCACAAAGTGCTAAAGATAACATTATGGATATTGCTGGTATACGGGTCGTATGTAACTATTTAGACGATGTTTATGTCATTGAAAAAATGTTATTAAGACAAGAAGATGTTAAATTATTAAAACGTAAAGATTATATCACACATCCTAAAGAAAACGGCTATCGAAGTTTACATATCGTCGTATCTATTCCAGTATTTTTAGCAGATTCAGTAGAAGTAACACCAGTAGAAATACAAATTCGTACAATCGGCATGGATATGTGGGCAAGTTTAGAACACAAAATTCGTTATAAAAATGATACAGACACTGAAAAATATAAAGGACTATTAGAACAATGTGCATCAGAAATTACAAATGTAGAAAGTAAAATGCAACAAATACATTCAGAAATTTCAAATCGAGAGAAGTAGTGGGAGTTTGTGTTTTAAATCATATAGGAGAAATTAAAAAACGATAATTTTCTAGTTAATACAAAGAAAATTACCGTTTACTATATTATTTCATTTAAATTGTGATTAATATTTTAATTCTAGTCTTTACTTAGTTTGTTTTTATGTCTAGATATGACTTGATTAATGATAAAATCTGCAATAACCATGAGTGAAAACATAATAAGTAAGCTCATTGTTACATCACTAGTGAAATGTGCACCAATACGAATTCTGCTCAATGCCATTAAAATGCTATAACATAATCCGATACTAAACACTATTTTTTGAGTGCGTAATTTTTTAAAGTAAAATGCGATAAACATTAGAAATGCACCATTTCCAGTATGTCCTGAAGGGAAGGAACTATGTCCAGTGTTTCCATTTATTGTGAGCCAGTGAGTGAAATGTCCGGCTTTGCCAGTGATTTCATATGGTCTAAAACGTCCCCACAAATGTTTCAAGCTATCAACAAGTTCTATTCCAATAAATAAAATCATAAAGCTAATAAGTGAAACTTTGAATAAATGATCAAGTTCTTGGTTATTTGTATGTTTTAACCAAAACTGATAACAAATAAAAGTGATAATTATAATGATAATCAAAGAAATAAAGAAACTCATTCCTAAAGATAAAGCATTTCCAGCGTTTCCTTCATTATTTGCCATACCCATTGGCTTATGATCTTTGATGTTTTCTGATGTAGATAACATATATTGAGCAGTTTCTGACACGAATTCATTGGTTTTTATCAATGTAAAGACAAAAGATAAAATCAAAGTTAACGTTTTTGCTAATTTATTTTTAAAAGTCTTAAAAATATAATAATTTAAAATAACAATAGAAATGATTAGTATAAGCGTAGGCGGAAATAAACCGTAGTTTTGGAATAGTGTACCAAAAACGGAATCTTGATTCATAAAATGATTTGAAATCTGTTGATCGATAAGAGGTGAACTTAAAAGAATACATATTAAGATACCTAAAGTTGTAAATGCTAATTTCTTTGAAATAACCATGAAATGCCTCCCTAGATGTTGAAAATGTAAATGATGTTGTGTAAAACGTATAAATTATTTATCAGCAACGTTCGTTTCCTAGTATTAAGAATAGTAATAAAATGTTAAGTAAGTTTGAGGGTAATATTAATTTTTTATTAAGCGTATTGGTGTGATTCAAATTGTTTAAACTTATTTAAATAGAAAAATCAGTTTTAAATATGTAGTAACATAAAGAGGATGGACATATGATTAGTATAATTATAAAAAATTAAATTATATGATATTATTATATTAATTAATGTATTAAGAATAAGAGGATGTATATGATTAAGCAAAATTTTACAACTAAAGTTTATCCACTTAAACAATTTGAGGGAGAATATAGTGAAGTTGCCTACGCAGGAGATAGCCAAGCTGATGATGTGATTGTATTTATTCATGGTGCACTCTTAACATATAAAATTATGACGATGTTTGAGCCTTACTTCAGAGATTACAAATTAATATTTATTAATTGTCCAAGTCGTGGTAAAAGTTCAGATTTAGATCGTGACACTCATACATTAGATGATTACGCTGCACGTATATATGATGTATTAACGCAAATTGTTAAGGAGCAACAAATAAAAGAACTGAGTATTGTTGGTTATTCAATGGGAGGAATGATTGCGACACGATTACTTAAGTATAATACATTACCAGTATCTCATCTTATTTATTTACATAGCGCAGCGAAAATTACTCCAGATGCGAGTATGTTAGCACGACTATTCACTAGTGAGAGTAAGCGAGCAGTGTTAAAAGATGAAATTAAGGCAGTAAAAAATCTTCCTCAATATATACTAGATAAAACGATTTATGCACAAAAGGAAAACGCACTTGATTTGGTGCAATTTATTGCACCTATTAAAACTATAATTACGGATATGATTTACACGATTAATACAGATTATTTACCAGATATCGATGAGATTAAACAATTTCCGAAAATCTTATTTATGTCTGGAAAAGAAGATCAAATTATTCCTTATACGGATTCTCAAGCTACGTTAGAAAAATATAAGGCGTTAGGTGGAGAAACTAAAGAAGTTATTTATCCAGGAATTGGCCATATAGATTTCCCGAGTGTTTTAGAAACCCAATCGGATGGACAAACTGGCGTGGTAGATGAAATTAAAGCGTGGATTTCCAAAAAATAAGACGTCCGGACGTCTAGAAATGAATAAAGTTATTGATAATGACGTAACGTTATCGAGTACACTTTGACTAGGAGGTGAGATGTCTATGTCGATTTATACTTCAGGAGATATAGCTCATAAATGTCATGTGTCAACACGCACTATTCAGTACTACGATAAACAAGGAATCTTATCGCCAAACTATACTTCTGAAACTAACAGACGCTTTTACACTGATAAGGAAGTGGAGAAACTTGAACTGATTTTACTTCTTAAGGAAATAGGTTGCACAATTAAAGAAATTAAAGTGTTATTACGAGAAGACTCATCAATGAAGACGCTTTACACTCTTCTTCAAATCAAAAAGCATGAGATACAACAGTCAATAACAGATAAAGAAAACAAGGTACGAAAAATAGAGCAAATTCAGCGCTATGTTCATCAAAATTCAATATCTCCAATTCATTATTTACAAGATATAGCTACTTATATGGAAGAATCTCATAGACGCAAATATGTTAGAAAGAAATTATGGTTAAGTATAGCTCTGATTGGTTCATTACAATATGGTGGTTTGATCACTTCAATTGTAACTAAAAAGAAAAAGCCTTTCTTGTCGATGATGCCTGTTGTAGCTATGTATTCACTTTGGTTAACGAAAAAGTATAAAAAGAATGTTTCATATGTCTGTCCTAATTGCCATCATGTGTTTAATCCTAGTGTCATTCAATTTGTAACAGCATCACATACACCTAAAACTAGAAAGCTTCAATGTCCTGATTGTCACGAAATGCATTACTGTGTAGAAATTGCTAAGCAATGAATGTAATTTGGATATATTAATAAGAATTCATATATGCAACATGACGCAAAGCACAAAAATAGCCTGAGACGAATAGTCTTAGGCTATTTTAATGTATAGTACATGGCTGAATAGGACATATGCGCATTGTAATCAATGATTAAGTGTACTCAGGATACTAGTCGATTTGTTCTTGACCACGTTTATTCCAAGTTAAAATGAAACATAACATAGCGAGAATACTGATGACTGTTAATAACACAAAGCCAATATGCCATCCAAAATGTTGAACTACAAACCCTAATACAATATTAGCCATAACTGCACCGAACAAGTATCCAAATAGACCAGTTAGACCAGCCGCAGTGCCAGCTGCTTTTTTAGGAACATAATCTAACGCTTGTAAACCAATTAACATGACTGGACCATAAATTAAGAAACCAATACCAATTAATGAAAGATTATCTAACCATGCGTGACCTGGTGGATTTAACCAATATATAAGGATAAAGATTGTTACGCCTAACATAAAGAAGAAGCCTGCTGGACCACGGCGACCTTTAAATAGTTTGTCAGATAGATAACCACAGAGTAGCGTGCCCGGAATTCCTGCCCATTCGTATAAGAAGTAAGCCCAACCTGAAGCACTTAAATCAAAATGCTTTTCCTCACTTAAGTATGTCGGAGCCCAGTCCAAAACACCATAACGCACAAAATAAACGAAAATGTTTGTAAAAGCAATCGCCCATACCCATTTGTTATTAAGTACATATTTAAATAGTATTTCTTTCGTAGTTAGTTCTGTTTCAATTGTTTGTTTAGTTGAAGTGGCATAATCATTTTTATACTGCTCAATTGGTGGTAAACCCTGAGATTGTGGTGTATCTCTAATTAGTATGTAAGACAAGATGGCAATAATGATAGCCAATAGTGCAGGGTATATAAAGACGCCTTCAAACCCTTTTAAATAACCAAAGTTGTATAATGCAGTCATGGAAATACCCCACGTAGCAATAGGTGCCATTAAACCTCCGCCTACATTATGTGCTACATTCCATATTGACGTTTTGCTTCCGCGTTCGCTGACACTAAACCAATGAACTAACACACGTCCAGATGGTGGCCAGCCCATTCCTTGGAACCATCCAACTAAAAACAGCATGATAAACATAATAGTTATGCTTGAAGTAAAGAATGGAATAAATCCTAATAATAAGTTAATAATTGCTGTCAATACTAAACCTAAAGTTAAGAACATACGAGCATTACTTCGATCGCTGACAGTTCCCATTACAAATTTACTAAAGCCATATGCGATAGATACTGCAGATAATGCAATACCTAATTCACCTTTACTAAAGCCTTGCTCAATTAATGAGGGCATTGCTAAAGAGAAGTTCTTTCTTAATAAATAGTAACCAGCATAACCAATAAATATTCCTAAAAAGACTTGAAAGCGTAGTCTTTTATACGTATCATCTACTTTTTCTGATGGCAATGATTTGATATGTCTAGCTGGTTTTAAGAAATTAAACATGTTGTAACCTCCTAATCGTATGATGATGTATAAAACTGAAAAATAATTACGAGTAAATTTTAAGTATCCAAGTAAGCGTTGTCAATATAATTATGTTTTTTTATGAAATACAAAATATATAATTGAATAATAAGAAACAAACAATAAGTAAGTATGATTTAAGTGTATTTTACATTATTTTATAAACTGTATTGATAGGATGGAAAGTGAACGAATAAAAGATGGATGTAAATGATTCTAAGAAATAGTTTGTTAAATTGTGTTTAAAATGTCAAAACACCTAAAAGAAAGCGCTTGCAAAACAAATTTTTGTATATTAACATACTTGTATACAAGTAGAAGTGCATTGAATTGAGGTGGATAGAACGTGACGTATGGTTATCCGAAAAAGTGGAAGGAAAACATGACTTCAGGACAAGTAATAGCTGCTGAGTTACGTTTAGGAATAGTGAGTGGTGAGATTGAATCCCATATACAACTAAGTGAAAATCAAGTTGCACAACAATTTAATGTTAGTCGTTCACCAGTCAGAGATGCATTTAAGTTACTTCAAACAGATCAACTGATTCAATTAGAACGTATGGGCGCTCAGGTACTTCCTTTTGGTGATCAAGAGAAAAAGGAAATGTATGATTTGCGTTTGATGCTCGAATCATTCGCCTTTTCAAAATTAAGTGGAACAGATACACAACATATTATTAAGGAAATGAAAAAGCAATTAGAAATGATGAAGGTTGCAGTCCAATTTGAGGATGCTGAAGCATTTACACAACATGATTTTGAGTTTCATGAGGTGATGATTCAAGCAACAAACCATCAGTATCTTAAAGTGTTTTGGAATCACCTTAAACCTGTTATGGAATCACTCATACTCATTTCAATGAGACAAAGAATGGCAAATGACCCCAAAGATTTCGAGAGAATTCATAAAAATCATCAAGTTTTTATAGATGCTGTTGAGAACGATGATGCCTCCATATTGAGAAAAGCATTCCATTTAAATTTTGATGATGTAGGAGAAAATATTGAAGCATTCTGGTTACGTTAATTTATAGAAAAGAGGGATGAAATATGAAATATATGATTGGTGTAGATATGGGGACAACGAGTACGAAGGCTGTGCTATATGATGAAAATGGTAAGTTTATAATGAAACATAATATTGGCTATGACTTACATACACCAAACGTAGATGTGTCTGAAGAAAATCCTGATGAAATATTTGATGCTGTGCTTATGACGGTTAAATATATTGTAAGAGAATCTGGCATCGCAAAAGAAGATATTAAGTTTATTTCCTTGAGTGCACAAATGCATAGTTTGATTGCTATGAACGAGAATAATCAACGTTTAACTGAAAATATCACTTGGGCTGACAATCGTGCGAATGATTATGCTGATTTAATAGAAAAATCATATGGCGGTTTTGAATTGTATCAACGAACTGGTACACCGATTCATCCTATGTCACCATTATCTAAAATCTTTTGGATGAGACATGAGGAACCGGAAATATTTAAACAAACAGCTATGTTTGCAGATTTAAAAACATACGTACTGTTTCAATTATATGAACGATTCGTCATTGATTATTCTTTAGGATCAGCTACAGGTATGATGAACTTAGAACAATTAGATTGGGATCATAAAGCTTTAGAATTGTTAGGTATTGAAAAAAAACAATTACCACAACTTGTTCCAACCACACATATTTTAACTGGAATGAAAAAACGCTACGCAACGTTGATGGGTATTGATGAGCAAACGCCTGTGATTGTCGGAGCGAGCGATGGCGTATTATCTAACTTAGGTGTAAATAGCTATCAAAAAGGTGAAGTTGCTGTAACTATTGGCACATCGGGCGCAATTCGTACGGTAATTAATCAGCCAAAAACAGACGAGAAGGGGCGTATTTTCTGTTACATTCTCGATAAAGATCAATATGTGATTGGCGGTCCCGTCAATAATGGTGGTGTCGTTTTGAGATGGTTACGAGATGAAATTTTAGCGAGTGAAGTTGAAACGGCTAAAAGGTTGGGGGTCGATCCTTATGATGTGTTAACTCAGATTGCCAGCAGAGTAAAACCAGGTGCAGAAGGATTAATTTTTCATCCCTATTTAGCTGGAGAGCGCGCACCATTGTGGAACGCTGACGCTAGAGGTTCATTCTTCGGATTGACATTATCTCACAAGAAAGAGCATATGATTCGTGCAGCATTGGAAGGTGTACTGTATAACTTATATACAGTTTATCTGGCATTAATTGAAGTGATGAATGAAACACCGACAACAATTAAAGCGACGGGTGGTTTTGCTAAAAGTGAAATTTGGCGACAAATGATGGCAGATATTTTTGATACAGACTTAATCGTACCTGAAAGCTACGAAAGTTCGTGTCTAGGTGCATGTGTACTTGGAATGAAAGCTCTAGGAGAAATAGATGATTTTTCAGTCATTAAAGATATGGTTGGTACAACACATGCCCATGAACCTAACCAAGAAACAGTTGCCATCTACCAACAACTTGTCACCATTTTTATTAACATTAGTCGTTCTATGACTGAGAACTACAGTGATATTGCGAATTTCCAACGAGAACATTTAAGTGATTAATTGATTATATATTATATGAATAATAAACAAGAGAAAGAAGGGGAATGCGATGTTTGGAGAGATTTGGCCACTCATCAGTGTTGTATTAGGAATTATTATCTTATTAACATTAATTATTGTATTGAAACTTAATACATTTATTTCATTAATCATTACCTCAATGATAACAGCGTTATTATTAGGTATGCCACTTAACAAAATTATGGAAACCATTGAAAATGGTATGGGTAGTACGCTAGGTCACATTGCTTTAATCTTTGGCTTAGGTGCGATATTAGGTAAATTATTAGCCGATGGTGGTGGGGCAACGCGTATTGCTGATACACTTATTGCAAAGTTTGGTCAGAAACATGTTCAATGGGCTATGTTGATAGCAGCATTTATCGTTGGTATTGCGCTATTTTTTGAAGTAGGTCTTGTACTATTAATCCCACTCGTATTTACTGTAGCTAAACGAGCAAATGTATCAATATTAAAGTTGGGACTACCAATGGTCACAGCGTTATCCGTTACACACGGATTCTTACCACCGCATCCTGGACCCGTTGTCATCGCTAAAGAGCTTAAAGCGAATATTGGTGAAGTTTTGTTATATGGTATGATTATCGCTATTCCTGTAACACTTATTTCAGGTCCACTCTTTAATCGATTTGCACAAAAGATGGTTCCAACAGCGTATACGAGAGAAGGGGATATTTCTTCTTTAGGTACTCAAAAGGAATTTAAAGAAGAAGAGATGCCAGGTTTTGGAATAAGTTTATTGACTGCTATGTTACCTGTTATTCTTATGTTGATTTCTACAATTGTGCAACTGATTACAGGACACGAAGAAGCAACAAATGTATTCGAACAAATTGTTTACTTTACAGGAACTGCTAGTACTGCAATGCTGATCGCAGTGATATTTGCAATCTTTACGATGGGAACGAAGCAACAACGAAAAATGGAAGACATTATGAAATCAGTTACGCATGCTATTTATCCAATCGGCATGATGTTACTCATCATCGGTGGTGGTGGTACATTTAAACAAGTACTCATCGATGGTGGCGTAGGTGATACAATCACTAAGATGTTTGAAGGAACAAGCATGTCACCCATTTTATTAGCATGGATTGTAGCTGCAGTCTTAAGGATTTCATTAGGATCAGCTACAGTTGCTGCTGTATCTACAACAGGCATTGTGTTACCACTTTTAGAACATTCAGATGTTAATGTAGCTTTGGTCGTTCTTGCAATAGGTGCAGGTAGCGTAATTCTCTCTCACGTCAATGATGCAGGGTTCTGGATGTTTAAAGAATATTTCGGGCTGACAGTTAAAGAAACATTTTTAACATGGTCGTTATTAGAGACAATTATTTCAGTATCTGGTATTTTATTTATTTTATTTATCAGTTTATTTGTATAGAGAAAAATTTCCTGCCGCTCTCATTTTAAAAATATAGCGAGTGTTTTTCAGTGGATGTCTGTCACCGATATATTTAAAATAAAGTTAATTTCTTTTCGAGTATTTTTAATTTCTAACTCAATTCTTGATTAAGTTAATGTTAATATTGAAAAAGATTGCGGTGAAAAAACACTACTATGAAAGCATTTTAAATAGTGATACACTTTATTAAGAGTTTAATTACGTAAATAGGTAAAGGAGTTTATAGATTGAAAAAGATAAAAAAAGCAATAATTCCTGCCGCTGGTTTAGGTACTCGTTTTTTACCAGCAACTAAGGCGATGCCAAAAGAAATGTTACCAATATTAGATAAACCAACAATCCAATATATTGTAGAAGAAGCCTCTAAAGCAGGGATTGAAGACATTATTATAGTGACTGGCAAGCATAAACGTGCAATTGAAGATCACTTTGATAATCAAAAAGAATTAGAAATGGTTCTTGAAAATAAAGGAAAAGCAGACCTGCTTGAAAAAGTACAATATTCAACAGATTTAGCTAATATTTTTTACGTACGACAAAAAGAACAAAAGGGGCTAGGACATGCAATTCATACTGCAAAACAGTTTATCGGTAACGAACCATTTGCAGTGTTATTAGGAGATGACATTGTAGAGTCTGATACACCAGCTATTAAACAATTAATGGACGTTTATGAAGAAACAGGCCATTCAGTGATAGGTGTTCAAGAAGTGCCAGAATCTGATACACATCGTTATGGTGTGATTGATCCTTCTGCTAAAGAGGGAAGTCGATATGAAGTACGTCAATTTGTAGAAAAGCCGAAACAAGGTACTGCCCCGTCTAATTTAGCAATCATGGGTCGTTATGTATTAACACCAGAAATTTTTGATTATCTTGAAACACAAGAAAAAGGTGCTGGAAATGAAATTCAATTAACTGATGCAATTGAACGAATGAATAGCAAACAACAAGTGTATGCATATGATTTTGAGGGTAATCGTTATGATGTTGGAGAAAAATTAGGATTTGTTAAAACAACGATTGAATATGCTTTAAAAGATCCAGAAATGAGTCAAGACTTAAAAGCATTCATTAAGCAATTAAATATTTAAATTCAATCAAAAATGCCTGGGACAAAATAGTTGTTCCAGGCATTTTACGTATTTATAGTGGATGATTGGATTGAGTATTCACTGTCATCAAATTTTGATTATTAGAAAGGATAGTCCCCAATATCGAGAATACCACCTAGCAATTCTACTAACCATGTTAATTCTATTTCGATATCAAGATTGCAAAGAGAATACATTTCCACCTTATTCTACTTAAGAGTTAAATATAGCATCATTCATTTTTTGTGCAACTACGTCAAAATGGTCACAAGAAAGTGATACATAAAGTTTAATTTTAGGCTCTGTACCAGAAGGACGCAAAGCAATAAATCCTTCATCAAAGTATATCTTTATTACATTCGCTTTAGGTAAAGTTATATCACTGACTTCATCATTTTGTAAGTCAGTCTTTTTACCTGTTTCAAAATCTTCGATTGCAATGACTTTAAGACCACACATTTCCGAAGGTGTTTCACTTCTGAATTGAGTCATAATATTTTCGATTTTTGTCTTGCCTTGAGTGCCTTCAAATGTATGTGAGAAAAGCTTGTCATTAAAGTTACCGACATTTCGAGTAATGTCTTCTAATTCATCTTTAAGCATGCGTCCATTGTTTTTTAATTCAGCTGCATACTTAATCATTAACGGCACAATTTGAATCGCATCTTTATCTCTCACGAAAGGACGGGCTAAGAAGCCATAACTTTCCTCGTAGCCAAAAATAAAGTTTTGTTCAGGAGACAGATGTCTTATTTCAGCTGCGATATATTTAAAACCTGTCAAAACTTCTTTGAAATTGACATTATGATATTGAGCAAGAGATTTAGCTAAGCCACCACTTACAATTGATTGGAACATAATTCTGTTAGGTAATTCTTCTGTTTGTTTGATACGATAATTTAACAAAAGTGCACCAATCTGATTTCCATTGTAATAGTGGATGTTACCTTCAGCATCACGTTCAACTATTCCTAAACGGTCTGCATCGGGATCTGTACCGATAAGTAAATCAGCATCAATCTGATTAGCGAGCTCTATCGATTGATCAAAGGCTTTATGATCCTCTGGATTTGCACTGGCTACAGAGCTGAAATCTGAATCAGGTTCACATTGTGATGCAACTAACTCAAATTGATTAAAGTTAAGAGAAGATAAGATGTCAGGTACAACTGGCACACTCGTACCATGCAAGCTTGTAAAGACAACTTTTAAATCAGACTGTGGAATCGTTCCAACTAAGTCTTGTACGTTTTTGAAATAATCTTCTCTGACTTCGCTCGGGACTGAATGAATTAATGATTGTTGTTCAGTGGTTAAACTAGGTAAATTGATATGAAGCGGATGACCTAACTTATCGATATATGTGCTTAGTCGTGCGGAATCGTCGGTTGATAATTGAGCACCATCTTCTCCATACACTTTGATCCCATTGTAATCTTTAGGATTATGACTAGCTGTAATCATAACACCCGCATCAGCCTGTAAATATCTGACTGCAAATGACAAATCAGGTGTTGTTCTGTATGTATCAGCAAGATAAACTTTAATATCAAGACTTGCTAGAATATTAGCGATAATTTGAGCAAATTCAGGTGATAAGTGTCTTGTGTCATAATGTATGACGACGACAGGATGCGCGATACTTGATGTTAAATAATGGGCAAAGCCTAACGCTACTTTAGATACTGTGAACTTATTTAATCGGCCTTCACCTAAACCGAATTTCCCTCTAATACCAGCCGTGCCAAAAGACAGTGTAGTATTAAGTCCTTCTTGTTGCTCTTCGGAAGTTTGATTATTATAAAAATCTTTGACTAAACTTTCATCTAAAACATCTATCCAATTATTTTTCATATTTACAAATTCCTCTTTATTAAAATTAAAATATACATTATACTATATTTTTAGTTTACGTTTATTTTCGAAAACATAAAAAGTTCTTAACTTATTTTAAAACAACTTATAAAATACTTCTTAAATCACATTATAAAATTTCTGGCTTCAAAATGCATCAATATTTTTATAATTAACTATAAAATAGCATACATCTTAAAAGGTGGGGATTAAAACAATGATATATACAGTAACAAGCACATTACCCTTAGTGCACGGAGGAAGAACTAAATCATTATTAACAAGAATTCGATTTCTTGATAAAGAAATGGGCATTCACAATAAAATATTAACAACGAATTATAACGCTAATTATAATGAAGTTTATCAAAAGTTCGAAGAGAATCAACTCATAACGAAAAATACGCAAATCGAAAACATATATGATTGGTTATCTGATTTCAAATTACTTTCAATACCTAAAACAAGATTTAAGAAAAAAACGCTTTACTCTGAAAAAGATAGAGACATAGAAGGTTTAACTTCTAAAGCATTCAATGATGGCAATGTGATGAGATATTATGATCAAGAAACTTATGTTTTATATCGGAAATTTTATGAAGATACAAATATCATAGAATTTGAAGACGTGATGTCACCAATTTCTAAGAAAAAAATTGAACGTAGAGAATATAATCACTTCGGTCAATTACATAGAAAGATTTATTTCTCAAGCCGCACATATCACAAAATTTTGGAAGAATATTTTGACACTGAGGGAAGTATTTACTGTAAAAAATTCTTCAATTCACAAAAGGCAAATGAATTAGATTTTATTCAAATTTTTAAAAATCAACGTATCATGAAGGCTTTTAAAAACGAAAAAGATCTCTTTAAATATTATTTCGAACATCGCTTTAAACAAAATGATATTGTGTTTAATGATGCTAGACTTCTAGATAAACCACTTTTAAATAACTGTAAGAACACAAAAAATGTGCTTGTATTTCATAATAGCCACATCGATGGCGATAATATTAAATCTTCATACAAAATTGCACTGGAAAATTCTGATAAAGTAGCTCAATACCTCTTGCTCACACATATGCAAAAAGACGATATACAACATGCATATAGTATTAGCGATGAAAAAATATCGATTGTACCTCACTTTATTAAAAGCTATGGACAACAAGATACTCATGATAAAGAGGATAGATTCGTATTTATTGGTAGACTAGGCAAACAGAAACAAGTGGACCATTTAATCAAATCTTATAATCAATTCTTAAAATATGGACATCAAACGAAATTAGCTATTTATGGTGCAGATGAACAAAATCAAAAACAAGTCATACTAGATTTAGTTAAAGAATATCAAATTGAAGATAAAGTTGATTTAAATGATTTTACCAAGCATCCACTTGAAGAATTTAAAAAATCTAAAGCCTCACTATTAACTAGTGAATACGAAGGTTTTGGTTTAACCGTTATGGAAAGTATTGAAGTAGGTTGCCCAGTCATTGCTTACGACGTAAGATACGGTCCTGGTGAAATCATAGAGCACGGTGAAAATGGCTATCTTGTTGAGCCAGATAACATTGAAGCATTCGCAGCCTATATGGATAAAATAATTAAAAATCCACTTAAACATGTTAAAACAAAAGAAACATTAAAGTATGAACAAGCAAAGAATAACTATCAAAAGTTGTTTGAGAGAGTAAAGTAATTTAAATAAGGTTCATAGTATAAGAAAATATTAATAACAATAAGACTAAATTACAATTTATTTTGAAATACACGCTGTTAATAATCAAAAACAGCGTGTATTTTTAGATTATTAAGATAAATTAATTTAATAATTTATCTAATATTTTCTCATATATTCACTAATAATAGAGAAGGAATAGTATGGTTGGAACAATTAAAAGTGATATTGTTTGTCTAATAAATTCGATATAATATTAAAGAAAAGGAATCTATTTTCAAAGAATAATAATTTTATTGTTTTAGAATATATATCTTTGAAAGATAATTATGTCATAGAATTTTAGTATCGCATGATAATTAAATAAGGATGATGGAATATGGAATTTTTAACTAAACAAGAAGTTCATAATAGAGCAAAGGAAGCTGTAGGTAAGACAATAAAAGAATTAAATGATGGCTTTTCTGTTTCAGAAACTAAAAGTTCTGTGGGGGATGCTTTTGAAAATTGGTTTGGGAAAAGTAAAGATAGTGAGAGTAGACCTGATATGGAAGAGGCAGGTGTTGAATTAAAGGCAACACCTTTTAAAAAATTAAAAAGTGGTAAATATAGTGCCAAAGAAAGATTGGTTTTAAATATTATTAATTATGAAAAAGTAGTACATGAAAAATTCGAGACTAGTTCATTTTTAAATAAAAATAATACTATAGAGCTAGCGTTTTATGAGTATAAAAAAGATGTATCTAGAGATGACTGGATTATACATGAGGCTGTTTTATATGAAATGAAAAAAAATCCAATTGATTATGAAGTAATAAAAAATGATTGGGAATTAATACATAATTATATTAATGATGGTAAAGCACATGAATTAAGTGAGAGCTTAACAACTTATTTATCCCCTTGTACGAAAGGAGCAAGTGCTAAATCTGTTAGAACTCAACCATATTCAAACATAAAAGCTAAACAGAGAGCATTTTCTTTGAAGTCTGGATACATGACATCGATATTGAGAAAGTATATTTTAGGCAATGAAGAGATTGATTCTATTGTTAAATCACCGTTTGAGCTAAAAAATAAATCTATTGAAGATATAGTGCTTGAAAAATTCAAACCATATTATAATCAAACTATAGATTCCATAGGAGAAAAATTTAATGTAGATAGAGGTGGGAAAAATTACCATAATCGCATTGCTTCTGCTATTTTAAATTTAAAAGGCAAAATTAAAGGAAATGAGACTTTTCCAAAGGTAGACGAATTTGAAAAAGCATCTATAGTTGTTAAAACAGTAAAATTTAATAAAAATAATATTAATAAAGAAAGTATGTCATTCCCTGCTTTCAGATTTAAAGATTTAATTAAAGAAAAATGGGAAGATGAAGATGGTAATCCACTAGCTCAATGGCATAATTTTCTTCTGGAAACGAGATTTCTCTTTTTTATCGTCAAAGAAGAAGAAGGTACTGAGGTGTTTAAAGGCGTTAAATTCTTTTCAATGCCAGAAGACGATATCGAAGGTCCTGTAAAAAAAGTATGGGAAGACACAAAAAATAAGTTATTAAAAGGGGTGTGTCTCAAAGCAACTTATAAAAAGGATGGTAACGTATATAGAATTGAAAATAATTTTATTAATAAATCAGATGAAATGATATGTCATATACGACCCCATGAAAGCTACTCTGACTATAGGGTGAACGGTAAATATGCAGATGAATTGCCATCTCGTGCAAATTGGATTAATCGACCTAATGATACATTAAAATATTCAGATAAATGGATGACGAAACAATGTTTTTGGATAAATAATACTTATATTAAAGAACAAGTCAAAGAATTTCTTTAGGCTATTTATGTTACAATTAATTTTGTTATCTTTTAAGTAGAACGATCGTTCGGTTTTATGGTATAATTATTGATATTCAAAAGTAAGGAGGTTGCCAATTGAATAATTTAAAAGTAGCAGAATTATTTGCAGGGGTAGGTGGATTTCGTTTAGGTTTAGAGAGAACAAAAAATAAAATGTTTGAAATTACTTGGGCTAATCAATGGGAACCTTCAAGGAAAGTACAACATGCCTTTGATTGTTATAATAAAAGGTTTAAAAACGGTGTACATATTAATCAAGATATAGCAACAATAAGTAATGAAGAAATGGCTAATACGAGAGCTGACATGATAGTAGGTGGATTTCCCTGCCAAGACTACTCTGTAGCTAGAAGTCTTAGTGGAGAACTAGGTATACAAGGAAAAAAAGGCGTGTTATTTTGGGAAATTATAAGATTTATTCAAAATACTTATCCAAAATATTTATTATTAGAAAATGTAGATAGGTTATTAAAATCACCTTCAAGACAAAGAGGAAGAGATTTTGCAGTAATGTTATCAACTCTGAATGAATTGGGATATTCAGTTGAATGGAGAGTGATTAATGCTGCTGACTATGGAAATGCGCAAAGACGAAGACGAGTATTTATTTTTGGTTACAAAAAAGATCTTGAATATGGTAGAAAAATGAGTAAATTTAGCTTAGAGAATATTATTTATGATGAAGGATTGTTCGCTTCAGGGTTTCCAGTAGAAAAAGTACCTAATAAAGAAAGAATAAATAATATAAAAATTGATAATGATATAGTAGAAATTTCTAATAATTTTAGTTTCGGTTTTTTTAATAGTGGAGTAATGAGAAATGGAGAAATACTTACCATTGATACTATACCTAAATATGAAAAACCCACTCCACTAAAAGATGTTATTCAAGGTGAAGTAACTGATAATTATGAATTGAACATAGATCAAATAAATAAGTTTAAGTATTTAAGAGGTCCAAAAAAAATTAAAAGAACATCTAAGGATGGTCATGAATATTACTTTTCAGAAGGAGGAATGTCTGAAACTGATTCTTTAGACTTGCCTGCAAGAACCATGTTAACTAGTGAAGCTTCTGTAAATAGAAGTAGCCATCTATTAAAGGTTAATGATACCTATAGAACACTGACTCCGATAGAAGCAGAAAGACTGAATGGATTCCCGGATAATTGGACTGATACAATGCCGGATAGAATGAGATTCTTTTGTATGGGAAATGCTTTGGTTGTACCAATAATTACTAGAATTGCTAATCAGATAGAAATTATTGAAATAAATAATAATGATAAATATAGCCAATTAGAATTATTTTAACAGAGGTGTGTAGTCCTCTGTTTTTTTGTTTTATTTAATATACTAAATATATATTACAGATAAATAATAAGGAGGCATAGATATGAAAGAGCCAGAGTGGAATAAAGATTTACAGAATTAAAAAGAAGTAGCTAAATTCTTAGATAATTATTTTTCTTTATAAACAAATAAGTGATACTTTTGTGAAATGTATCACAAAATACTTTTAATTTACATAAAATGATGTAGTATATGAAGTGTAAGGAAAGAGTAAATTATTGAGGTGATGACTATGAGAAATGCTATAGAAGAATTAATCTTCTCCGATGTAAGTAGTTATGACATCTATGTAAACACAGGCGTTAACCAAGGGTTGGTTGGAGACATTAAAGATGGATATTTGACGATTGATTCTATCCCGTATATTGATGCTGAAAGATTATATTATTATAGTTTAGAGCGCAAAGCCCTCGTTACAAGTTGATTTTTAACGAACTCCCACAATGTTGAACTCACTTGCTCTCAAAGAGTAATTGAGGGCAAAATTGACACTCTATATACCCCTAAAATCTAAATTAATGTGTTAGGAGACCGTAACTTACTACCCCTGTGAGTTATGGTCTTCATTTTTGATCTGTGATTCAACGATGATTTACATTAATTTTAATGTGTCATATTGTCTCATACGAAATATCCTATGATTACATCAAATATTTTATTTCCCAACATATTTTAGTCATCACAATGCAAGCTGTCTTGATAATTATTAAACGTTTCGACCTCTAGGATTTCTAGAGTCTTCAGCCTGTTTAAATTTTTTTACGGCATTGTAAGCATAAACAATATTAAACAACTTATTTTTAGCATCGTTTTCACTTGAAAATGGCATACGTATATACTCTCGCTTGTTCACTTCACATCTAAAAGCTTTTTCTTGTTTCTGACGTTCTGCTAGCGATAATGCGCACCATTCTTCATTTGAAAATAACTCTTCAAAGCGAAATTCAAAAGCAGTACGATGATTATTTTCACCTAGTTTTAATACCCCTTCATAAAACGACATTACTGTTTCTCCTAAAGTTTGACTTTTATTCTTTAGTTACTATGTTTTCTTTATAATGAAAATGACTAAATATAAAATTATTTTTAAAATTAAATATATGTTTGAATCCTTTTGTTTAAAGTTGATTTCTAAATCACATTAATGTCCTATTCTCTAACAAAACGTTATGATAAAGATGTTCAAAATAATTCTATGATAAGGAGTAATGATGTATGGCAAAAGTTAAAGAGAAAGTTGCAGTCGTTACAGGTGCGAGTAGCGGTATAGGAGAGGCGATTGCCAAAAAGTTAAGTCAACAAGGTGCATCAATAGTTCTGGTTGGTCGTAACGAACAACGCTTAAACGAAATAGCCCAGCAATTAAATACCCCGGCTAAAGTTGTTTCAGCGGATGTCACTGTAAAATCGAACATAGATGATATGTTAAAAGCTGTAATAGACCATTTTGGTCATATCGATATTGTTGTGAATAGCGCAGGTCAAAGTTTATCATCTAAGATTACAGACTATAATGTTGAGCAGTGGGATACTATGATAGATGTAAATATTAAAGGTACACTCCATGTTTTACAAGCAACATTGCCTTATTTGTTAAAACAATCTAGTGGGCATATCATCAATCTTGCATCAGTATCAGGATTTGAACCAACAAAGACGAACGCCGTTTATGGTGCGACAAAAGCAGCAATACATGCAATCACACAGTCTCTTGAAAAGGAATTAGCACGTACAGGTGTTAAAGTGACTAGTATTTCACCAGGAATGGTTGATACCCCTATGACGGAAGGTACTGATTTTGGGGAACGCAAAAAACTTGAAGCTCAGAATATTGCTGATGCTGTAGTATATGCTTTAACACAACCTAGTCACGTTAATGTTAATGAAGTAACGATAAGACCTGTTTAAATGATGACATTTCTCTATTTAAAATAGCATTTTTGTTTCATGTTACACTTAAATTGTTACGTTTGAATTCAACCACTTTACACAAAGGATGGGATATCAATTGGATAAACGTCAATTTGAAATTTTAGATATGCTAGTGAGATTTAATACTGAAAGTCCACCTGGACGTAATACAGATCCATTGCAAGATGAAATCGAAACGTTACTTAAACAACTGGATTTTTCAATACAGAGAGAACAGTTATATGACAATGATAGTGTGATAGTAGCCACCTTAAAAGGGCACAATCCTAAAGCGCCAAAACTGATATTGAATGGACATGTTGATGTAGCTTCTGTAGATGACGATCAATATTGGCAGTATCCACCTTTTAAACTTACCAACAAAGATGAATGGTTATACGGTCGTGGCGTTAGCGATATGAAAGGTGGTATGTCTTCATTATTCTACGTCTTGGAGCAATTACATCAAGCGGGGCAACGTCCAGAAGGTGATATTATTGTTCAATCAGTAGTCGGTGAAGAAGTAGGTGAAGCAGGAACTAAACGTGCATGTGAAATAGGACCTAAAGGTGACTTAGCCCTTGTCTTAGATACGAGTGAGAATCAAGCACTTGGGCAAGGTGGCGTGATTACCGGATGGATTACAGTTAAAAGTAAAAATACAATACATGATGGTGCGCGTAGTCAAACGATACATGCTGGTGGGGGCTTGTTTGGTGCAAGTGCCATTGAAAAAATGACAAAGGTGATTCAATCGCTTAATGAACTTGAAAGGCATTGGGGTGTCATGAAGAAGAGTCCTGGAATGCCTCCAGGTGCGAATACAATTAACCCAGCTGTCATAGAAGGTGGACGTCACCCTGCATTTATTGCAGATGAATGTCGATTATGGATTACTGTTCATTACTTACCGAACGAAAGTTATGAATCTGTAGTTAATGAAATAGAGCAATATTTAAATAAGGTTGCAGAAGCAGATGTATGGCTCAGAGAGAATCCACTTGAATTTGAATGGGGTGGTACATCCATGATTGAGGATAAAGGAGAAATTTTCCCAAGTTTCACTGTTCCGACACATCATCCAGGTTTTAAGCAATTAGAAGAAGCACATGAACATATTCATAATAAAAAGCTTGAACATGGTATGAGTACAACTGTAACTGATGGAGGTTGGACAGCACATTTTGGCATTCCCACGATATTATATGGGCCAGGTAGTTTAGAAGAGGCACATAGTGTAGATGAGAAAATAAAAGCAAAGGAATTAGCTCAATATAGTGATGTTTTATATACATTTTTAAAAGAATGGTATGAACACCCACAATCCTATAAATCATCATAGATAAAAAAGAGGTACAAGAACGACTTTTATACTCACAAAATGTTGAGTTAAAGTGATGTGTTCTGTACCTCTTAATTATTATAAAAAATAACAAGTTGTATATTTATAAAAAGATATTTATTAATTTCGTGTTCATTTCATATAAAATACAATTGTCAAGGTGAGTTTATCTTTTAAATGTGTTTTTTAATTTTCGCATCCAACTACCGCCACGTCTAGAATGAACAGGTTGTCCAGAAGGTTGTACCGATTGTTTTTTTAGTTCTTCTCCATACTTAATTGCTTCTTGCATCAAGTAAGATTGAGAGTTTAAAGGAGATGAATTGTTTTCGACATAATGATAAACGCCTTGTGCATCTTGGTAACGACCTTTTTGGTTGTCAGATAATTGTAAATTCATATAGTTAACTAATCGTTGTCCTATTGATTTATCTTCAACAGGGAATAATATTTCGACACGTTTAATCATATTACGTGTCATAACGTCAGCTGAAGATAAATAAATATGCGCCTCACCATTATTATGGAAGTAGTAAATACGTGAATGTTCAAGCAAACGCCCCACTATACTAACAACCTCTATATTTTCGCTAATACCTGGAATGCCTGGTTTAAGACAACATATACCACGAATGATGAGTTGTATTTTAACGCCTGCTTGGGATGCTTCGAAGAGCTTTTCGATAATCGTTTTATCGGTTAAAGAGTTCATTTTCATCATAATTTTACCATTACCATGTTGTAAATGACTACGTATCTCTTTATCGATACGATCAATGAAGACGTCTCGAATATCGTATGGTGCTACAATCAATTTATTGTATTCTGGTTTTGTTGAGTAACCACTCAAGTAATTAAAGAAGTTAATTGCATCCTCAGCGATATCTTTATTTGTCGTAATGATACCCATATCTGTGTATAATTTAGCAGTTTTATCGTTATAGTTACCTGTGCCTAAATGAACAAATGACGTAAGTTCATTGTTGATGCGTTTAACGACTAGCGCAATTTTACTATGCGTTTTTAGATGTGTCATACCATAAATAACGTGACAGCCAGCATCTTCTAGCATACGTGCCCAATGTACGTTATTTTCTTCATCAAAGCGTGCTTTTAATTCTACGAGCACCGTTACTTGCTTGCCGTTTTCAGCAGCTTCTTTTAAGCTGTTAATAATCGGCGAATCCTTACTCACTCGATACAAGGTTTGTTTGATAGCGATTGTATTTGGGTCATCTGCTGCTTGTCGAATAAAGTCAACTATTGGTTCAAATGATTCATACGGATGGTGGAAGAATATATCTCTTTCTAATGATAATAGATAGATATTCTTGTTGCCTAATGATCTAGGTGGTTGAGGAGTATATTTCTCATACGTTAAATATTTGAGCTTATGAGATAGATGATCAACCAATCCAAATAAGAATGTTAAATCAAGTGGACCATCTAAATAATAAATATCATTATCTTCAATTTCTAATTGATTGATTAACCATTCTACATTCTCTTTTTCAGAAGTGCGACAATCTAATTCTAAACGTACAGCCGAACCACTCTTACGTTCTTTTAAGAAACGTTCAATTTCTATAAGCAAGTCCTCAGCGCCATCTTCATGAATGGTTAAATCTGCATTACGTGTGATTCGGAAAGTAAAAGTATTTAGTACTTCGTATCCTGTAAATAAATAATTGATGAAATACGTAATCACATCTTCTACCATGACAACGTATTGTTTTGTACCCTCATTTAAAGTTAAAAAGCGTGGAATTAATGAAGGAATTTGAACGATAGCTGAATTAATGGCATCTTCCGTATCGATATCAACAAAAATATTTAAACTTTTATTATTTAACTTTGGAAATGGATGATACGCATCAATACCTAACGGAGTGAGTGTCGGCAAGACACTTAACTTGAACTCTTGTTCTAATTTTTCTATCAATGCATCTGATAAGTCTTCAGGTTTTACCATCTCAATATCGTAATTGGCTAATTCTTTAATTAATTCGTTATAACGTTGATATTGAGTGTTCACATAGTCTGTATTTTTAATTTTAATAGCATCAAGTTGTTCTTGAGGCGTCATTTGTGCTTTATTTTCAGGTTTGTCATATCCCATTTTGACTTGGTCTTTTAACCCAGCCACTCGAACCATAAAGAATTCATCTAAATTTGAACTGAAGATAGAAATAAAATTAAGTTTTTCAAGCAACGGATTATTTTTATCATATGATTCTTGTAATACCCTATAGTTAAAATCTAGCCAACTTAACTCCCTATTGTTGTAATACTGCGGTAAATTAATATCTTTTTCTCCCAATCGAGTTTGCATACTATACATACACCTCATTAATTTATCTTTATTATGCACCAATCTAAAATATCATAATAATTTTAAGATTTTGTAAATATAATAGAAACCTTACCTTTTAAAATTTTTTCAATATGCTTTTTCTGACGATTTGCTTGGTATTCTTCTGCAATAGGTGAACCTTTGTAATAAACTAATAAATCGTATTTGTCATCTTTCTTTGCTTTTAGTTTAACTTCCTCTACAAAACTAGTATGTGAGATATTCAAGGTGTTTGCAAATTTAATAATCCCCCCTAAAGCTTGTATTGTATCTATTTCTTTATTACTAAACCACTGTGTTTCTTTGCAATAAAATTTAAGTAAAGATTTGTTTTTAAAACTAGCTAACAAAGCTAATTTCACACGATCTTTATGTGAAAAGCCGTTAATCATTGAATTTGCGATTAAGTAATACGTATGTGGTGAACTTGAGTCTGAATCAATGAAACTACCTAGGTAATAAATGTAGGCACCTTCAATAAATAATTCTTTTTCCATTGCTGAAATATTAAGTGATCGTTCACTTATAATTTGATTCAATAAGGATTGAGCTAATTTCACACGACGATTAGCACTCGTTTCTTCAATATGATATTCATTCGCTAAATGACGTAATGCATCTTTACGTACGTTACTTTTATTAAACTCATCAGGATATCGTTTGCTGATGTGGTTCATAATAAATCCTTCACGAATCCCTTTTCTTGAGAAGGTGAATTGTGTAGCGTCAATTTTTTTGAAAAGTGTTTTAAATACGGAGATAGCCGGCAAAATAATATCGACGCGATCGCGACTTAAACCGTCTAAATTTGTAAGTTCATCGCGAGAACTTTTACGGATTAGATCATAAACATTGTTAATATCTTTCGAAGTCATCGTATAGTTATGAACGCCACCGATAGGGTATGCATGTGCTGATTGATGAATGCGTGCAACATTACGTGCAGAACCACCTACTCCTACAAGCGCAATATGTTGATTGGATAGCCAGTCTAGCTGACTAAATTGCTCACGTAAAAACTGTTCCATATTTTTAATGGCCGTTTTGTCATTGTGTGCTTTATCACCAAAAAACTGACGCTTAAGTGATACCACGCCGAATGGAAAGCTATGAGCCTCTTTAAGTTGCTTGTCTTTGAAAAGGGTAACTTCGGTAGAACCGCCACCGATATCGACAGAAATTCCATTTTCAATATCAGTAGTATGTGTAATCGCATAGTAACCGTAAAATGCTTCATCTTCTTCAGGTACAATTTGAATTTCGATATGAATATCTTGTTTAATTTCTTTAATGATAGCTTCACGATTTTTTGATTGACGGATAGCAGCTGTTGCGATGGGATATAATGCATCAACGTTAAATTTATCCGCAACTTTTCTAAAACTGCTTAATGTCTCTTTTAAAACATGAATACCTTCATCATTCATTTCATTGGACTTAGTGAGATATTGACTTAATCGTGCAGGTGTTTTTATATTCAGTATTTCATTGAGCCCAGTTTTTTTATTGTAGCCAAATATAACAAGTCGAATCGTGTTGGAACCAATGTCTATCAAACCAATTCTTTCTTCCATGTTTGCCTCCTATTATTGAAACAATGCGTTTAAAATAATCCCTATTTAATTTTATTGTACATGATATAGATAAATTGAAAAGAACTTACAGTTAATTTTTCTGAAATATTTAAGATGATTGATAAGTAATTATATTTAAAAATTAATATTAGAAGTTAAGTGGTTTTCGGAAGTGTATTGACTCCCTAAAAAATAATAGGTTTTCCGTCTTATTCTTATCACTGTTTAAGGTGATTCACATCGTGGAAAACTAAAACTAATATGATACTTAATTATATTAAGTATGCATAAGTGATAGGAGAGTGACTTTGGATGGAACGTTTAGAAAACAAAATCGCAGTGATTACTGGTGCGAGTACTGGTATTGGACAAGCATCAGCCGTGGCGTTAGCAAAAGAAGGAGCACATGTGTTAGCGCTTGATATTTCAGATCAATTTGATGAAACTGTTCAGTCTATTAATGATAATGGTGGGAAAGCAACTGCATATCGCGTAGACATTTCAGATGATAAACAAGTCAAACAATTCTCAGAAAAAATAGCACAAGAATTTGGACATGTAGATGTTATTTTTAATAATGCGGGTGTAGATAATGGCGCCGGACGTATTCATGAGTATCCAGTTGAAGTGTTTGATAAAATTATGGCTGTTGATATGAGAGGAACGTTTTTAGTAACTAAATTTTTATTACCTTTAATGATGAAACAAGGTGGTTCTATTATTAATACAGCTTCATTCTCTGGACAAGCTGCCGATTTATACCGTTCAGGGTATAATGCTGCAAAGGGCGGTGTCATTAATTTCACAAAATCTATCGCTATAGAATACGGACGTGAAAATATTCGTGCTAATGCCATAGCACCTGGAACAATCGAAACACCACTTGTTGATAATTTAGCAGGTACATCAGATGAAGAGGCCGGACAAACATTCCGAGAAAATCAAAAATGGGTAACACCATTAGGTCGACTAGGAACACCGGATGAAGTCGGCAAACTTGTAGCCTTTTTAGCTTCCGATGATAGTTCATTTATAACTGGTGAAACTATTCGTATTGATGGTGGCGTGATGGCTTATACATGGCCTGGAGAAATGTTAAGTGATGAAAGTTGGAAAAACTCTACTAAATAAAATTATAGAAAATAAAGCATGCCTAAGACATCATTTCTTGTCTCAGGCATGTTTTAATATATTGTCGGGTAATCAATGAAATAAATTTAATTTTTGTTATTGAGATGTGGTAGTAAATTCTAATATGGATGTTAACTTAATTTATTTGTGCTCTAGTAATGATTATTCTGAGCAGTTTTCACACAATTTATACTGTGCATCAGCCCAACTTGATAAGTGAGTATAACCTTTTAATTCTTTAGTATTGATTTTGATGGTAATGTTTTCATCATTATTGAGTGTCTTACCACATTTTGAACAAGTCATAGCTCCAAATATAGTCTTTTTAGCTTTATTACTAGAAGAAAACATGATACGCCTCCTTCATTTACCACATAAGTGCTTGATAACTGTCATCATTTAATGAGCGCGCAATCTCAGTAATTAAGCGCACTGAATTTGTATAATCATCAATGTTGAGCACAGATACATTAGAGTGCATATATCTTAATGGTACGCCGATTGTAATCGTTGGGATACCTTCATTGGCTACATGAATGCTACCTGCATCTGTACCACCACCAGGTGTTGTTGCCCACTGTACTGGAATATTATGATGCTCAGCAACGTCTTTAATATGTTTGCGCAAACCATCGTGAGCGATACTAGTGGCATCCATTAATATTGCTAATGGACCATCGCCCAACTTACCTTCATTTTTTTCACCCGTCATACCTGGAACATCGTATGCAACCCCGACGTCCACAGCGATTGCTAAATCAGGTTTAATCAAATTTGCTGCAACTTTAGCACCACGTAAACCTACTTCTTCTTGTACAGTTGCACCGGCATATAAATTGATGTCTATGTTTTCATCTTTTAGTTGTTGAAGTACTTCAACAGCGAGTGCACATCCATAGCGATTATCAAAAGCTTTAGCAGTTAAGTATTTATCATTCGCTAAAGATTCAAATTCGCTATAAGGTGTAATCATATTACCTAATTCGATTCCCGCTTCTTTCGCTTCTTCTTTATTACGCACACCAATATCGATGTACATATTTTTAATATCAACTGGTTTTTTGCGTTCTTCCGGCGAGAGGGCGTGTGGAGGTTTAGAACCAATAATTCCACGTATCTCTTTGCCACTTTCAGTAGTAATCGTCACTTTTTGAGATAACATGACTTGATTCCACCATCCACCAATTGGCGTGAAATAAATGTATCCTTGTTCATCAATTTGTGTAACGATAAAGCCAATTTCATCTAAATGGCCAGAAATCATTAAAGATTTAGTTCCATGAGTAGCATTCTTTTTACCAAAAATACCACCTAATTGGTCTTCAACGATATCATCGCTTACAGGTGTTAAATAATCTTTCATTAAAGATTTAACTTGCATTTCATGTCCAGAAATACCATTAACATCTGTTAAAGATTTAAGTAACGCTTTAGATTCTGGCATAGTCATTCCTCCATTAATAAGTCTTTAAGAGTAGTATAACATTCTAAGTAGTGAAATTCTGAATACCATGTTTATAGATGTTTAAATTTTCGAAATAAAAAGATATTTATCTTCATATAAGTAACATATTCAAATTAAAGATGATATAATTAACATGATTAAAGATGAGAGAAGGCGACTACTATGAAAAAAGTCATATCGCTTTTAGTAGTATTAGTTATAAGTGCTGTATCTCTTTCGGCATGTGGGAAAGAACGCACAAAAACTTATGAAGGCGAAGTCAACGGAAAGCAAGTGATTACATCTTTGACATACAAAGATGATGAAGTTCTCAAACAATCTACTATAGCAACAATTAAATATGATGATTTAGGCATCGATAAAGATGAAGCTAAACAAATGTTTAAAAATGATGAACAAGCATTCAAAGGGATAGAAGGTGTTACATATAAAACAGATTATAAAGAGCGAAAGGCCATCGAACATATCGATATTGATTATAAAGATGCGGATATAGATCAGCTTAAGAAAAATTTAGGTTTCATATCATCAGATGCCAAAAAAGGTGACCATGTGAGTGTGGATAGGGTTGTTAAACAACTCAAACGTAATGGTTTAAAAGATAAAAGTAAAATGAATGAAGATAATTAAATTGAAAAGGAGCGAGACAGCATTCTGTCTCGCTCCTTTTCGATGTTGTGATTTAAGAAATTAATTTAAGTTTATAATCTTGAATTGACGTTGTAGTGCCATCTAATTGTCTATAGATAATATGGTCGGAAGTAATCTCCGTTGGACTATGAACGCCTACAGCTGCAGCGATGTTAAATAAACCTTCATGCAAACTTGTAACATAATTTGTAACACGGTATTGTTTTTCATCAACAATAAGTCCCTTTTCTTTTTTAGGATCGGTTGTTGCTACTCCAACTGGACATGTATTTAAATGACATTGTTGGCTCATGATGCATCCTACACTTATCATCATACCTCTAGCAATATTGACGAGATCCGCACCTAATCCTAATGCAATTGCGATTTTATCTGGAGTCACTAATTTACCGGACGCAAAAATTTTAACCTTGTTTCTTATGCCATACTTTTCTAACATACTTGAAACGATAGGAAGTGCTGTAAATAACGGTAAACCAACACCATCTTCAAGCTCTTGGAAGGTAGCGCCTGTACCACCTTCACCACCATCAACAGTAATAAAGCTTGGATAGGTGTCTATCTCTACCATTGTTTTAACTAACGCCTCTATTTCTTCAACTTTACTGACAACAATTTTGAAGCCGACAGGTTTTTGACCTATCGATTGTAAATGATTAACGAAATTCAGTAAATCTGTTGGATTTTTAATAAAATCAAAACGATTAGGTGAATTAATAGTTTCATATGGTTTCACATTTCTAATGCGTGCAATCTCTTCTGTGACTTTGTTTCCCTCCATATGTCCACCACGTGTTTTAGCACCTTGAGCTAACTTAATTTCAAATGCGCGTACATTATTGTGTTCGGCAAGATTGATAAACATGTCTCTATTAAAATTGCCATCATGATCTCTTACCCCAAAGAGTCCTGGACCAATTTGATAGATGATGTCACCATTACCTTTCAAATGATATTCAGATAATCCACCTTCACCTGTATTCATCCATGTACCAGCTTTAGCTAACCCCATTGACAGTGCAGTAATTGCATTTTTACCTAAAGCGCCATAACTCATCCCAGATTGACCAACTAAGCGTTTGATTTTAAAGGGATGCTTAAGGTTAGAGCCCAATACTACTGCATGTTCATCAGTTAAGAAAAACGGATCAACCTGAGCGCTTTTTCTGTATTCTTCTCTACTAAATAGGCGCTCATTCTCAATATGATATAAAAATGTAGAAATGAATTCAGTATGATCGATATGTAATTCAGTTGCTTGAAGTGGGAACATCGTATTTTGAATATAAAACCCTTCTTCATAATCCTTACCTGTACCGAAACTAGTCATTCTTGATTTATATTTTCCAGCTAAAACAATATTTTTATAATCACTTCGTGAAAAAGGTTTACCTTCATTATCGTTAGCGAAGAAATATTGTCTTAATTCGGGACCGATTTTTTCAGAAATATAACGTATTCGACCCAAAACAGGAAAATTTCTTAGTACACTGTGTTGATTTTGACCTTTGTCTTTAAATAACCAAATAACCCCAAGAATCATAATCGTTAATAACACAATCATGATGATAATATTGACTATGAATTGCATGACAGTTAAAACTGACATAAACAATACCCCCTAAAAACGTTTTCAATATTATGATACAACAATGTATGCGTTTTACAATGAAAGTCTAATAGAAAAACATTAAAATTATTGTACGGCTATATTAAGATGAAAATAAATGTTTTATGCGAGAAGAGGGACAATATGGATATTAAACAATCTTCAGAGAAACAAGGTCGACCGCATCATTTATCAGACAGTAGGACAGTTTTAAAAAGAAATTTTATATTAATACCAGCTTATATTTTATTACAAAGTATCGTACCAATCATTGTTGTTTTCGGCTCATTAGGGATCACTGCCATGATAACACAACAGGCACCACCACAATGGTTGTATCATTTTTCATTAAGTTTAAGTTTTGTGATTGCTCAAGGTCTAATATTAGTTATCTTTTATAAAATGCATCAATCTGTAATAAATGATGTGATGAAGCAACAATGGATAGTTGCAAAGAATAAAATAATTAAAATTGTAATAGTTGCGATTGTCGTATATTTATTATTACTTATAATGCGGGTGATTGGAACATCATTACCTAATCATTTAAGTTATCATCTCACGCAATACGAACAACGTACGCTAGGGCTATTTAAATCACCATATGTGTTGTTAGTTACTTTTATATCCATGGTATTCTTACGTCCAATGGTAGAACAAATCATTTATAGATATCTCATCATCCATGAATTAGGAAAAGTATGGAATAGACAATTTGTAATTGGTTTGTCTATTCTTATTGAAACGATCGTACATGTTTACGACATGTCATCGATTTTTGAAATTTTTCCATATATCGTTATTGCTACGGCAGCTACAATACTATATATTAAATCGCGGGATAATTTAATTGTCGCTTATATATTTCAAGTGATTTTGCAGTGTATCCTTTTTATAGAAATTTTATGTAAGTATACCAACTTTTAAGAAGAAAAGTTTGAAAGTGGATAACACCCATACTATTTATAGATATTGTTATTTTTACACCAATCATTGAAGAACTTTTATTTCGTCATTTAATCATTCATGAACTAGGTAAAAAATTAACTTATGGTTTGATGTATATTGTGTCAATAGTGGGATTTACATATTTTCATTGTACTGATGCAGTTTCACCATTTGAAGCAGGACCTTACTTTATTGCAGCAGTCGTATTTGTTATAGGTTACCATTTTAGCCACCGTAATTTAGCAGTACCCATTGCTTTGCATATGATTACAAATTTAATAGCATTTTAAACAGTACTGCTACTTATACGATTGCGTTTAAGTAAACTATTACTTCATATTAGAACCTAACAACCGCAAATAAACTAGTTCAGATAATAAGTATTCTAGTGGTGAAAATTTAGCAGTTGCTATACTAGTGCATATGATTTTAAGTATGGTTGCATTTATAAGTATGTATACATCTATAATATAAGTGAGTGATTGAGTACAATAATTTAACAGGTACAAACTTAAATTTAATAATATTAAAATAGTCAAAATAGGGAATAGAGTTTAGTAATGTCGATATAAGGATGTGTTTAAATTGCTACTTAAGGTTGAACATCTTACATACAAGGTTGATAATCGTACGATTTTAGATGATATTAATTTGAATATTAATAAAGGAGACACGATTGCTATTGTAGGTCCTTCTGGAAGCGGTAAGAGTACTTTACTCAAACAATTGAATCATTTAATTAGTCCCACGAGTGGAGATTTATATTTGAATGATCAATCTTACTTTAATTATAAGCCGGAAGAGATAAGAACACGTGTGAGTTATTTAATGCAACAAAGTGAGTTAATCGGTTATACAATTGAAGATAATATGAAATTTCCTGCTGAGGCTAGAAGTGAAGCTTTTGACCGTGATAAAGCGAAACAACTCATCTCTCAAGTAGGATTAGGTAATTATCAGTTAGATGCTCAAATTGAGCACATGTCTGGGGGAGAGCAACAACGTATTACCATCGCTAGACAACTCATGTATGAACCTGAAGTTTTATTATTGGACGAAGCTACTAGCGCTTTAGATACACATAATAAAAAGAAAATTGAAGAAATTATATTTAAACTAGCAGATAAAGGGATTGCCATTTTGTGGATTACGCATAGTGATGACCAAAGTATGCGTCATTTTAAGCGTAGAATCACAATTACTGACGGTAAGATATCGAGTGATGAGGAGTTGAATGGTAATGAGTAATACAGCACTTTGTCTGACAGCACTTTTATTACTAATCCCTATCTTTATTTCTTATAAAGAAGGATTACATATTATCAAAGATTTAGTTATTGCTACAATTAGAGCAACCATACAACTATTGATTTTAGGCTTTTTATTACATTATATTTTCGAAATTAATGAAAAATGGTTATTAGTGCTATGTGTGTTAGTCATTATTATCAATGCATCTTGGAATACAATAAGTCGTGCTTCACCTGTCATGCATCATGTTTTTTGGATATCATTTGTGGCTATATTTGTGGGAACAGCGCTACCATTGGCAGCAACTGTTGCTACAGGTGCAATTAAATTTACAGCGAATGAAGTGATTCCAATTGGAGGTATGTTAGCTAATAATGGTTTAATCGCGATTAATCTCGCTTATCAGAATTTAGAAAGAGCATTTGTTCAAGATGTTTCTGATATTGAATCCAAACTTACGTTAGCAGCGACACCTAAGCTCGCATCAAAATCAGCTATTAGAGAAAGTATACGCTTAGCAATTGTTCCTACAATTGATTCTGTAAAAACATATGGTCTAGTTTCAATTCCAGGTATGATGACAGGATTGATTATCGGAGGCGTTGACCCACTTCAAGCAATTAAATTTCAATTGCTTGTCGTGTTTATTCATACAACAGCGACGATTATGTCTGCACTCATTGCAACGTATATGAGTTACGGTCAGTTCTTTAATGCTCGTCATCAACTCATTGCTAGAACGCAACGCACAAGACAAAGTAGTTAAATATCGTTGTTAATCTACACAGTACAGCTTTAAATATTATATAATAAAACAGTTATAAACGATGATAAGTTTGTAGCTGTTTTATTTTAGTCAAAATCAATAGTTACGTTATTACTTTGAAAGGGGCATCTAGTTGTTATGACTGTCGCACGCACAACAACATTTATATTAAGTGTTTTCATCGTAGGTATGGTTGAGATGATGGTTGCAGGTATTATGAATTTAATGAGTCAAGATCTTCATGTTTCTGAAGCGGTGGTTGGGCAACTGGTAACGTTGTACGCGCTTACCTTTGCGATATGTGGTCCGTTATTAGTGAAGTTGACTCATCGGTTTACTTCGCGATCAGTATTATTATGGACGTTAATTGTCTTTATCTTCGGGAATGGTATGATTGCCATTGCACCTCATTTTGGAATAATAGTTGTAGGACGTATTTTATCTTCTGCCGCAGCTTCACTCATTATTGTGAAAGTTTTAGCACTCACAGCGATGCTCACATCAGCAAAAAACAGAGGTAAAATGATTGGTGTTGTTTATACAGGTTTTAGTGGGGCGAATGTCTTTGGTGTTCCCATCGGTACAGTGATTGGCGACTGGGTAGGATGGCGATTTACATTTTTATTCATTATTATTGTAAGTGTATTTGTTGGTGTTTTAATGTTAATTTATCTACCAAAAGAAGATGAATTGTCACATCCAAATCAAACACCTCGTTCATCTAGTATTGAATCACAAACTGGCTCAAGCGTCATAAGACCTCGTGAGGTTTTTAAATATCTGATGATTACATTTTTAGTGCTGGTTGCTAATTCTGTAACATTCGTGTTTATTAATCCATTAATTTTATCCAATGGACATGAAATGTCTTTTGTGTCTTTAGCACTACTTGTTAATGGTGTAGCAGGTGTGATTGGTACTTCATTAGGCGGTGTTTTATCTGATAAGTTTACTAGTAAGCGTTGGTTAATAATTTCGATTTCAATATTTATAATAATGATGATAATTCTTAACTTATTATTACCAGGAACAGGATTATTATTAGTTGGCTTATTTATGTGGAATTTAATGCAGTGGAGTACAAATCCAGCTATTCAAAGTGGTATTATTGAACACGTCGAAGGAGATACAAGCCAAGTGATGAGTTGGAATATGTCGAGTCTCAATGCCGGTATTGGCGTTGGCGGAATCGTAGGTGGACTCGTTATGACACATTTATCAGTGGAATATGTTACTTATACTAGTGCATTGATAGGTTTAATTAGTCTTATCATTGTATTCACTTTAAAAAATAGACATTATGCTAAAAATTTATGACTGGAAAAGGTGTGCACGATAGCACATAGAAGTATCTTTATGATATTAGATTTGTGTATGCTATCAGTGCCTTTTCCAGTCTTTATCCATAGATATGTAACGCTTGATGTTGAGGTTCATAACATTTCCATGGCATCTTACCTTTTCGGGCAAAATAAGCTAAGTCAGATATCATGTTACTACTTAAATTCATATCATGTTGAGTTATAGAATAATGATTTTTAGTCAAAATAGAGAGGTGACCAAACCAAAATACTAAATCCAATATATGATATGCACTTTTAAAGTAGGAGGTATGGGGTTGGTGCCAATCAAAACGTGCTAGCCAAGTGTCGCAACTATTCATTTGATTTAAAAATAGATAAATTGGACGAACAAAACAATACTCTGTTATTAAATTTCTTTGTTGTTTCATTGTGAGGGCATCATTTTTTTCGACGTGTGTACCATATTGAGACATCAAGTGAATAAAACGTTCAGAAGGTAAGGTGCGTGTTGCGTCTTCAATATAAATATCACCTTCATCGTGTGTATAACTCATGAATGTCGGTTTGGGAAATTTTTTAATGGATCGTGACATATGATGATCTTTAATAGGTTGATAAATCAAATCAAGTCCACGAGATCTTCCACGCTCTATTTTTTGAGACTCCATTAGATATAAAATGTCATCACTGGTAAGTGTCTTAAGTGTTTTATTAGGAAAATAATGCCTCATGAGTTGTGAAAAATGTTGTACTTTAGTATGTGCATTGAGTGGTGTATCAGTAGTTAACGTTCCACTTAATAACATCACTTTATGATAATAATCATCAAGTTCGGGCATTTGCATTAATGTCATGATACTCATACTACCTGCAGATTGACCCATTAGTGTCACGTTATTTGAATCACCGCCAAAATGTTCGATATATTGATGTACCCATCTTAAAACGTTAATTTGATCAGAAATCCCATTATTATAGTTCAAATGTTGATTAAAATAAGACCAATCTAGGTAGCCGAGTGCACCTAAGCGATAATTAAAAGTAACTACTATTATATTTTCTTGTTCTACTATGTGTTCAGGACAATATAGTTCAGCTGTGCCATGTCCTTGAAGAAAACTACCACCATAAAAGTAAATCACTACAGGTAAATGATTTTGATTGGACGATGGTTTCCAAATATTTAAAAACAGGCAATAATCATTTTGTTTAAAAGAATTAAACGATGAATCTGTCATCGAAAAAAAGTCTTCAAGTGAATTGTAGGGTTGTGGTGGGATGGATTGAATATGAGTTGCATCAATCATTGGTTTGCTTAGTTCCATAAACTTTGAATGTTGGAATCGAGATATCTTATTGAATGGTTTGGCATACGGGATACCTAAGAATACATCAATATTCTTTTTGTGTAAGCCATTGATGGTACAGTTACCTATCTTGACTTGAACCATGTTTGAACACACCTTTACATATAAAGTCGTAGCTTAACTATAACATGAAAAATTATATTTATATGAAATGTGAGCAAGTAACAAAGTGAAAAGAATTGTTGATGATTGACTTGAACAATGTGTTAAAAAATTAAATTTTACAAACGAAATAAAAATGATATTAAGTGTTTAACTGAATATTTAACGAATGATATCAGATAGAATTAAATGAATTTTTGAGTTTAATTCATAATTACTGGTATATTAAAAAGCTTGAGACAGTAATGATAGTCCCAAGCTTTTATTATAAATATTTTATATTCTATAAGCTGTCGTCTTATTGATTTTGCTCTTGTCGATCGCGTTCTTTCCAATCTTTATGACGCGCTTTTTTGCGTGTTTTACGCAACTTATCGCCCATTTTCTTATTCAACTTGTTCGCACGCTTGAAATAAATACTTTCAAAGTAACTTGTCGTACCTAGTTGATAGAAGATTAAAGCAACGATTACAATGACTAAGAAATCCCATGGATAGTGAATCCAATTTAAGCCTTTGAACTCTTTACTTCCAATAAATGATAAGAATGCGAGAACAATAAGATAGATAATAATCCATAAGCTTCCGCCAATTTGTTTTTTAGTATTCTTCCAATTCATTTTATATTCATAGAAGAAATAAATAGGTAAACCTAAAATAATAATTAAAATAACTTCTGCTGTTGTTGGCCACATTGCCCAATAGATAGCTAATGATGCTAAAACAAAGGATAAAGGTGCCATAAATTTTAAAATATTAGCTTTAAATGGACGAGTCATTTTTGGTGCCATTTTACGTAATGAAATAACCGTAGTTGGACCAGTTAAATATGCAACTAATGTTGCAGTAGAAATAACCGCAGCTAGTGTACCCCAGTCACGGAACAATGTCACCATAATCATGCTGATAATTGCATTAAATGCAATGGCAACACGTGGGATATTATACTTTTTATTAATTTTACCTAAGAATTTAGGAATATGCCCATTTTCTTCCATAGCGCGTAACACACGTCCAGTAACGGCAACAAAAGAAACTCCAGTACCAAACGGTGACACAACTGCTTCCATATAAAGTAATATTGCTAACCAGTTAAGACCTAATAAAATTGCCATATCTGCAAATGGTGAATTGAAATTGATACCGCTCCATCCATGCTCATGCAACATTGAACTTGGCATAGATGTAATGAACGTACTTTGTAAAACTATATATAATATAGCACTTAATGTAAGTGAGATAACAATCCCACGTGCGATGTTTTTCTCTGGATTTTTAATCTCTGATCCCATGTTAATAATTGTCTGGAATGCATTAAATGAGAAGATAATTCCAGATGTTGTTGTTGCAGCAAAAATAGGTGCACTTCCGTAAGGCATAAATGTACCGATAGAGTGTCCATAATTACCTGTATCAAAACCGGAAACTAATAACATAATTATGGTTAAAATAGGGACACCTAATTTGAATACTGAAATTAAACTTGTAAATGATGTTAATAATTTTACTGACCAATAGTTTAATAATGAAAAGATTGCAATAATGATGTAAACAGCAATCAAACCGTAAGTACTGATTGAGCCATCTTTCATTAAAGATCCCATTGGTTTAGCCCAATCCCAAGGCCAAGAACTCATATATTGAACAGCAGACACAGCTTCAATGGGAATAATTGTTACTAATGATACCCAGTTCGCCCATGCTGCAATAAAACCAAGTAATGAGCCGTGAGTATACTGTGCATAGTTGCTCATACCGCCTGATTGAGGGAACATAGTTCCTATTTCAATATAGTTATAGGCAATCGTTCCAATTACTAAGAAACCGATAACCCAGGAAATAATGGCGGCTGGACCGGCCATTGAAGATGCCTCCCACGCTCCAAATAACCAACCTGATCCTATTAATGAACCAAGACCAAGGAGGACGAGTTGAGAAAGACTTATCTTATTACTTTTTGATTTGCTATTATTTTTCATAAATACTCCTTTGTATATGTTGAATAATCAACAAAAATATTACGCTATAATTATACGCTAGTTAAAACATTAGTCAAACTAAATTTTTGTAATAATACAATTAATATTGTTTAATTAAATATCAATAAAAAACAAATATATAATATGAGAAGGTAATGCTTATTTAAAAGAGGTGTAGTAATGAATAAACAAAAAAATGAGCAAGTTGAGCAATTTTTAGCTAAAGAAAGCCAATGGCAAGATTGTTATAAATTTTTGAGAAATTTAATTTTAATGAAACTGAACTTGAAGAAAATTATAAATGGATGCATCCTTGTTATACGATAAACAATAAAAATGTTGTGCTAATACATGGATTTAAAGGTTATGTAGCGTTGCTTTTTCAAAAAGGATCAATACTTGAAGATAAGTATCATACATTGATTCTACAAACTGAAAGACTACAGGCTGAAGCTGTCCCCTAAGAAAGCGAGCCAACAATACGAAGTATTGTAAATAAAGAAGCCAGTAAAT